>OIEN01000712.1_pt1 | contig 18428 bp, 14 predicted proteins | sample 1581741 | NCBI WGS metagenome assembly OIEN01 (sample SAMN01760944, study PRJEB22395) | human gut metagenome | reverse complement strand
GCACACGGTTTTTCATTTGGATTCCTTCAGCCACTGCTGGAATTCCGCTAACGAGATAATATCTCGGTCACATTTCTTTTTCTCTTCTCTAGCTTTTTCGCTCCATGCATAGAACGCCTCGTCCGTGATGCGCCCCGCCTTGATCCACGCAAAGCGCCGCTTATACTCTTTGCGGTATGCCTTGAAGATTGGGTCATCCGACTGCTTCTTTGTCCACTGCTTGAAAGCCCCGATCTCCCGACAGACCTGCTCTCCTCTTGGAACAGGCCGCTCGCAATACTCCGCGCTGACCCGCCCGGTCTGCGGAAACCATCGTCCGCAGTTCTTGCAGCGCCGCACGGTGATGTTCCGTTCCACGCAACTCCGCAGAGAGTAGTCGATCATGTCCCGGATGCTGGAGGAATACAGCACCGGCGAACACCGCCCCGGCTCCACCGGCTCAAAGCTGAGCGGGATGGGGTGGAAACAAAACAGGTCGGGATCTTTCGGAGAGTCGTGAAAGTAATTTTTTGCCGCCTGCGACTGCGGCTCCCGTCCCGCGCTGTCTACATCCAGCACCAACTCAAAAAAGCGTTGAACCTGTTGCTGATGCAGCGGAAGCTGTTCAGGGAGCTGGCGCAGCTCGTCCAGTATCTGCGCATCCTCCGCACTGCCTCGGTCATTTTGAATGTACATCGCTGACTGGCGGTAGCGGCAGTGAACATAGAGAAGTCGAAAATAAATGTGTATGGAGGCTAACCTCCCCAGTTTTCTCCTGACATTCTCAAGTGCGTCCCTGTCATCCTCTGCGATAAACCGGCTCCAGTTATCAGTGATGCTTTGCAGTATCGGCGTCACTTCCGCGCAGTCCAATTCCTGAAAGGAAAGCAGGCTTTCCAGAAAGGGAAACTCCTTCTGGACGTCCGGAACGCCTTGCGTACCAAGGGAATCATACTGGAAAATCTCTCTGCCCTCAGAGAAGTACATTTTGGCATACCACATGGCAGATCACCTCAAAATAGACAATCGTAATATAGAAATAGAGGCAGTCTTGACAAGGGATGAAAAGTATGTTACCATACGATCATGGAAAGACTGTCAAAAGTAATTTATAGTTAGTCTAACACGGGGACTGCGGATTGTCAATGAAAAAGACGGTCACAAATCCGAAAAAGCACCTCGACAACTGAATACCCATCACCGGAGATGATACACGCCGGAGAAGTAACGCCAGGACGCCGCGGCAAAGCGGTCGAGCGTACCAAGGCAGCGAAAACGCCGTGCAGGTCAAACAAGGCCGCAGGGCAGGAACGGGTACGGTGCGTGGCAGAGAACAAAGAAAGGGGGGAGAAGCATACATCGTTCCTACAAAAAGGAAAACCGCTGAACTGTTGCAGCAGTCCAGCGGCGTGCCGCGTTTCAGAAAACGCAGACTCCATCTGCAAACAGTCTAACAGAGAGGCCTCCGAAAAGGTAGCTACTCATAAAACAGTATCAACCAACAAACTGAAATAGGGTAGCTGCCATACAGGGACGCACATAGAAGTAGTACATGTTTGTGAATTTTCATGTGCTACTTCTATTTTTTTCGACAATATAACATTTTTGTGGTATTATTATTCATAGAATACCTAATGAGGAGGGGCGTTGATGTTTAATCTTAGTTTGACCGCTTGCAGTTTCCATTTGCGAAAAACCAATTCAAGAGGGAATACAAAAATCTTTAATTTAAATATGCCTCTTACTTTACAAAAAGAAGATGGAACAGAATGTTACTTTCAGGATTTATCAGAAATATTCGTTCAATTTTTTAAGACCCATGAGAGTCTTGTAAAAGATGATAATAAACAACAATCGTTTAGATGTGAATATAATGAAGATAATATATTAGAAAACGATGACTTCCGCATGTTCTACACAAGAATTTATTCGGGCGTATATGGTAGTTCGTCTGATATTATTGATGGAAACACTCAAAAAGTCAAATATAAAAAGAAATCATCCGATATAGACACAAGACCATTATATTTAATGGTTGTTTTTCCAAAAGACAGCGAGCGTGTAGTAGTCCAAAAGGGATTGTTTATCTTTCAAAATGTCGGCCAATTTGGTGTAAAAACGATAACTACTACTTTAATGCAGGAGTTTTTCTCAAATGGATTTCATATCACACTTAAATGCAACACTATCTCGCCCGATTTATTTGTTAAAAAAATAATACGGCAAGACAATATAAAAAAGTTAGTGATGGTTAAAAATATTAAATCAAGTGATAACTCGGATAATGTACGTAAAGGATATGGCTCAGAGATTCGCGAAATTGGTAATTTGTACTTTACTGAAAAAATGTGGAGCCGTATGATGGATAAAATTCGATATGTGGCAGGTGGCCGCTATAATTTGTTCGAATTTGAACAGATAGAATATGACAACTTAAAGGTTGTAGTTGATATTGGTGGACGTACTCGAAAAATAAACCTACATAATCTTGAAAACCTTAGTATTATAGAAGCTATACCAGATGAAATAAAAATGGCTGACGGTCACCCTAATTTGACAATGCTCATTGAGCATTTTACAAAAGTAGCAACAGAATATTTAGAGGAAATGGTGCTGCATATCGGTTAAACAGGAGGGGGAGTTTGTGAATAATGCATCTATAATTTTATTTATAGTTGGAACGGTTGTTTTGATTTTTAGTTTTTCCTTGAAAATGAGCAATTTTCTTGATGTGCGCTCAATATTCCTTGAACACTTTAGCGTGTTTAAAGGGAATCCACTGCAACTTGTAAGTATTTTTATTGTTCCCGTTTTATTTTCTATCGGTATCTTAAATATACGTTGCGTAGATAGTGAAATATTGAATAATCTTAATATTATTTTATCAATTCTTATAGCTATGTTTTTTTCTACACTTAGCATTTTGTGCGCATTTGCAGATAAAGATAATAAAAATTCAAAATATAAGCAACTTTTAAAAGAGACGTTTAATGCAACGATTTTTGAAGCACTCGTCTGCTTGCTATTGCTTTTCATTTCATTTGTTACATTATTTATTGGAGAATTTAAGCAATCGCTGTATTTGCAAATAATTAGTGGAAGTATTTACTATTTAGCAATTGTAGCTGTACTCAATATCTTGGTGATTATAAAACGGCTTAAAGTTCTATTTGAAAATAAATAAACAATGATGATGTTACGCAGTAGAACACCATTTTGAGGGGTACAAGTATAAAACCCTTACCTATCCTCATTATGCCTTTACAAGGCCGCATGAATACAGGTTTTTTCAACCCCTATTGCGTGACAGCGAACCCCATAATTTGGAGAGGGCGCAAGCGGTCTATCCGTTTGCGCCCTCTTGATTACCCAACAGCAAAGACGGAAACAACCGTCAAGGACGCGAAGCGCGAAGTTTATCCTTGACGGCTGTTTTTGGCTTTGCTACTTGCGCAGCGGCTGATACTCCAATCGAAACTTCATAACAGCTATAAGCAGCTTGGCGTTCAATCGCTCTTTCATATTGGCGTTCCCTCCGCTTAACCTGCCTATGTAGGCTCTGTGCCTTTCCTGCACCGCAAGGAGCGCGGCGGTATCGCCTGTGATTGCTCTTTCAATCACTTCATAGGGAACAAGGTTGTATTTGTTATTCTTCCTCATTCATCTTCTCCATTTCTGTCCGCAACTGTTTCAAAGCTGCGTTTTTCTGATAATTGACCGTTGTGCGCGGTTTTCCCAATAACGCCCCAATCTGCTTATCTCTTAATTGCAGAAAATAGCGCATAAGGATAATTTCTCGCCAACCTTCCGACAAACACAACAAGGCTTTGGCTAACTTCTCGCTGTCAACAATAACCGTCTGTCCGTTGACTTCAAAGGCAGTCGGCTTATCCTGCAAGACAAAGTATTTATCTGTGCTGTGCGGCGCAAAAGAAGTATTCTCTTGCAAGTATTCAAAGGATATTTCGCGCTGCGTTCTGCGTTTCCTTTCCCTGTAATAATTACAGGCTTCATTGTGCAATACGGCTTTGCAAAATGCGTGAAAGCGGCGTTCGATACTTTCTCTGTATTCTGTGGATAACATCATTCTCACCACCTTTCCGTTTGGAATGAGGGCTATAACAAAACCGGCTGTGCAGCGCAAAACTGAACAGACGGTTATGCTACATGATTTGATAATGCATTTATGATGATGTGAGAGTTCCTCTTGATAGTCGCAATATCCCGTAGGTAGGAACGGGCTTTTTTTGATAAGCTACTGATTGGAAAACAGTATTGATATAAAGCGGACATAGCGATACCTCCTTGATACCGCCATGTCCTTAAAAATGGGCGACTTTATCACGTCCCCGCAAATCCAATTCTGCAAAAGGAGAACGGAGGCTTTATTTTCATAAAACTGTCGCATAATGCTGCAACCGCAATTTGCCAACAAGCAACAGTTTTATAAGTTGCAATCTGTCAGCAATCACATGGGTTGTCAAAAAAGTAAAGAGCCGACAACCGCATTTTATATCTGCGTGTTATCGGCTCTGCGTCTTTGCGTCTGGCTCTTTGATAACTGACGTATTTAGTTGTTTTACATTGATTAAGGTTTCCTGCTTGCACTTCGGGCAGTATAGAGGGAAGTTTTCAAGTATTGTATCTTCCCGTATTTTCAACCTCGTTTTACTTTGACATATGGGGCATATTACCCATTCGGTACTCATGTTAAATACCCCAATCCCTACTAATCATCTGCAACTTTACCATGTGAGGATATATTTTTCCTGTTTTTATCAGTTCTTCCGGCAATCCCTGTTCAGCAACGGAACCGTCCGAAAGAACAACTACTTTATCCGCGCCGCTTACGGTACGCATACGGTGGGCGATAACAAGTACGGTCTTATCCTTTATCAGCCTTGACAAAGCAGCCTGTATCAATGTTTCGTTTTCCACATCAAGGCTTGCCGTTGCTTCATCAAGTAAGATGATAGGGGAATTTTTGAGGAAAGCGCGGGCGATTGAAATACGCTGCCTTTCACCGCCGGACAGTTCGCAGCCGTTTTCACCAATCATACTGTGATAACCGTCCGGGAGCTTTGCCGCAAATTCTTCACAATTTGCTAATCTTGCCGCTGCAATCACTTCTTCATCTGTTGCGTCCTTTCTGCCTATTCTGATATTTTCCATGATTGTATTGTTAAACAGCGTCACGTCTTGAAACACGATAGAGTACAGTGATAACAGTGTTTCCGGCTCTATTTTCGATATATCCATACCACCGACAGTAATCTTCCCTTTGTTTATGTCCCAAAACCGCGAGTCAAGACGCGACACCGTAGTTTTTCCGCCGCCGGACGGTCCGACTAAAGCGGTAACTTCTCCTTGCTTTGCCGTAAAGGACACATCTTTCAATACGGTTTCCCCGGTATTATAAGCAAATCCTACATGGTCGAACACAATATCATAGCCTTTATTTGTTAGTGTATTGCCGCCCGTCTGAATTGGCTGGTCAAGGATTTCATTCATGCGGTCTATGTTCGTTTTTGTGGATATGACTGCGGCAAGGTTTTGCAATGCGCCCTCTAGCGGGGCATACAGCCTTGAGGCTACAAGCAGAAACAGAAAGAACAGCGGAATATCAATCTCCCCTTGAATGAGCAGCGCAGAGCCTACAAGCGCAACCGTAGCAATTCCAAACTTTAATATCAATGTTGAGGAAACAACAAAAAGTGCCGTTCCAAGTTCTGTTATAATGTGCCGCTTTTCCACATCATCAATTTTCTTGTCCAGTCCTTTCAGATAGCTTTCTTCTGCATTGTTCGCCTTTAAGTCCTGTAAACTCTCGATACACTCCTGTACGCCACTTTCAAGCGCGACATTTGCCGCTACGGATTTACGGTTGAAATATTCCTGTATGCAGGCTGAAAAGAATACGATTGTAAATGCAATCGGCAAAACCCAAACAGCCGCAAGAGCCATACGCCAATCATAAGAAAAAAGACAAATTGCAATCAGCGTTGTTGAAACAAGGGAGCCTGCCAAAGCGGGTACATAATGGGAAAATGCCTGTTCAAGTGTGGCACAATCGCCCATAATGGAATTTGTTAAATCGGCAAGGTCTTTTTTTCCGAAAAAGGATGGGGGGATTTTGCGGAGCTGCTCTGCTAACGAAATGCGTCTTACTCCGCTTTCCACATAAGTCGCTAAATAGGTGGCGTTATATTGAAACCAAGTTACAACAAAGATAAGGTATAAGCAAACCAAAACGCCAACCCCATAGAAAGCAATGCGGCTTCCATTTACGCCCCCGTTCATGGTGTCAATGACAAAATTATAGAGCAGCCCCACCGGAAGCATAAACGATATATCCTGCAAAACGCAGGCAATACAACCTTTTATCAAATCGACAGCTCCTTGTCTTGATAACGCAAATCGTCTTTGCAATGTTTTAATCATGCTGTTACCTCCTTTGCAAATTTCCATTCTGCTGCTTCGGAATAATTCTTCCACATTCTTGCAAATATGCCGTTTCTCTCTCTCAACTCATTATGCGTGCCGCTCTCGACAATCTCGCCGTCTTGCATTACATAAATACAATCAACACCTGTGATTGACGATAGCCTGTGTGCAATCATAATAACAGTTTTTCCCTTTGAGAGAGCAGATAAAGCCTTCTGTACACGCACCTCATTATCGGGGTCAGCAAATGCGGTCGCTTCATCCAGAATTAGGATAGGCGCATTTTTCAAAATTGCGCGGGCAATCGCTATTCTTTGCTGTTCACCGCCGGACAGGTACACGCCGTTTGTACCCACAACCGTATCAATGCCATTCGGTAATTTTTCGATAATATCCAGGCATTGTGCAACTTCCAGTGCATGAGCGATTTCTTCGCGTGTAGCGTTAGGCTTTGCCATACGCACATTTTCCAATATGGACGCTTTGATAAGACGGCTATTCTGAAATACAAAGGACACCTTATTCATCAAGGTTTCCTTTGGAATGTTGCGTATGTCGATATTTCCTATCAGTACGCGCCCATTTTGCGGGTCAAAAAATCTTGTGATAATATTTGCAAGCGTTGTCTTGCCGCCGCCGGACGCTCCGACCAATGCGACTGTCTGCCCCGGCTTTATGGAAAGTGATACATCATTGAGCGCGTTTTTTTCTCCGTCATAGCTGTAACTAACGTGTTCTAATGTAATTCCATTGTCTTTAGGGGTATTATTCACGCTGCTTTCAGACAATGGTTTTTCGTTTAGCACTTCATCAATTCTGCCTAATGCGTCCCCTACAATCATTGCGTCCTCGCTCATAAACATAATTTTTGTGAGTGTTGTACCGATGACAGGAGTAATCACAATATAGAAGATAAGGTTTAGCAGCAGTTCATTTGTTACGCCGCCCCTTGTAAAGAGAATACCTCCAGCAATCAGAAACGCGAATACGCCGTTGATTGCCGTTGTGTAGAACATCATAGGCAGACGCATTTCTTTTGTATAGGCAATAACCCATTTTTCATAGTTATCAATGGTGCCCTTAAATCGTTTGAAGGAAAAGATAGTCTGACCAAAGGCCTTTACCACTGGCACACCCCTTACATATTCCACCGCCTCATTAGACATCTCCGAAAGAGCGTTCTGGTACTCTTTCATCTTTTCCTGCATCCCTTTTCCAGTCATGCCCATCATAAACAGAAAACCAAGCACAATCGGAACAAGGCTCAAAAGCCCTAACCGCCAATCAAATGCAAACAGTAAGAAAAGCAGCCCTATGGGGGTGGCAATCGCTCCCGCTTTGTCGGGGAGCCTGTGTGCAAGATAGGTTTCCGTTGCAGCGCTTGAGGTGTTGACAATCCTTCGCAGATTGCCGCTTCCGTACTTTTCTGTTACCCCCAGCGGCAGGGCTGTGATGTGCCGCATAAGCTCTTTTCGGATATTGGCGGCAACCCGGAATGCGCTCATGTGCGAACACATCAGACCGGCGATATAGACAACAATAGAGAGTACCGCAAACAATACCGCAGACCAGCCGTAGCTTGTGACATTCCCCGCCTGTGAGAAGTCCGGGGAAACTTCCAGTATGTCGTGAATGATACGCCATATATACCAAAACGGCACAAGAGCCAACAGCGCACTCATGACTGACAGTATCCATGAAAGATAGGTCAATATCTTATGCCCTCCGGCATAACCCATCAATCGTGATAAGTTAGACTGTTTTTTCATTGAAAAACCTCCTTAAAATTTTTATGATAAAAGAGATTATGGAAACCTCAAATATCCACTTTTTGAGTTAGCAACAACTAACTTGCATGTAAAAATTATAGGGCTTATTGCCCCATAATTTTCATCCACCCTGCGGTGTAAAAGGCTCTCATTTCTTTTAGATAATGCTTTGCTTCTTCAAGCGGCATTTCATGTATAATCAATTCAAAAAAAGTGTTGAACATTCCTGTGATTAAGATATGCTCCAACCGTTCATCAATGGGTGGGGCAGGTCTGCCGAGCTTTTCAAGAACTATTAAATAATCATGTGTGCCTTTTGTTTCTATTTCCACCATTTCATCAATCAGCTTTGAAAAGCGCGTTCCCTCGGAACAACAAAGAATGAGCTTAAATTCATTCAGATGTTCATAGGCGTACAAGAGCATTTCATACATACATTCGCCGGAAGTAGAGGTAAGATTGTCGGGCTGTTCCTCTGGTTGGATTTCTGCAAATTCTTTTTGCGCCTTGCGAAAGCAATCTAACAAAAAGTTGTAATGTTCACCTACCAATGCTTCAAATAAATCCTCTTTGCTGTCGTAGTAGCCATATAATGCCCCTGTTGTTACTCCTGCTGTTTTGACGATGTTTCTCAAGGAAGCAGACTTGAAACCTTTTTCAAGAAATTCCTGCATGGCGGCTGAAAGAATTAAGTGTAATGTCGTCTGCTCTACTTCATTCATTAACTCACTCCTCTAATATAACATCGTTATATATCACTGTTATATGATACAGTAAAGAGGGAGCTATGTCAATAGTTTGAAAATTTTGCATTATAGAATTGGCATTTTTCGATTTTCTCCGTATTAAGAAGTGAGAAAATTTTTTGAAAAGTCTTTCTCTGAAACTTTGGCAAAACCGCCTCCTGCGGTGTTGTAGGTAGTGAAAGGAGAACTGCGAATGGAAAATAGAAAACGGAACGTGCAAATCATTGTCCGAGTGACGGAGGACGAACGGACGTTGATTGAGGAAAAAATGAGGCAGATACCGACCATGAACCTATCTGCTTACTCCCGTAAAATGCTGATTGACGGGTACATCATTGTTTTAGATTTGCAAAAGGTCAAAGCGCATACGGCTCAGCTTCAGAAAATCGGCGGCAATCTCAATCAGATTACAAAGCGTATCAACGAAACAGGGCGTATTTATGACAACGACATGGACGAGCTAAAACGGCTCATGGACGAAGTTTGGAAATTGGAGCGTCAGCTACTCCTGCAATTCAAGGGGCTAACGAAATGAGGGCTTGGGATCAAGCAAAATGCAACGGCGGCAGCGGGGCATTTTACGGAACAGGCTATCCTGTTCCTATGCTTGCTACGAAACTGTAAACACCAATTTCAAAGGAAAGGACGGGAAAGGAATGGAACGGAAACGAAAAATCAAAAATGGGCATATCGTGGTAAAAAATCCGCTTGCCTATGAATTGCCAAAGCGTGAAGTCGTGATAAAATCCGGCAGGACGCTCTACCGTTTTACGGGCAGTTATGGCGGGCAAAGAGCGTTGCCGAGCAAGGTTTTACGGCTTATGGACCAGGATAATTTACAGAAAGATGATGACAATGGAAACAAAGAGCGTTAAAATGGAAATATGCAATCCTGTATTGGCAGACTGCCCGCCGATAAAGGAGGAACATTCTATGTCAAGGCAGTCTGACAACAAAATTACCGCCCTCTATTGCCGCTTATCGAGAGACGACGAGTTGCAGGGCGACAGCAACAGCATTGTAAATCAAAAGGTGATTTTAAGTAAATACGCAAAGGAAAACGGCTTCAAAAACACCTTGTTTTTTGTGGATATGTATAATCGCATCTTAATACAATGCCCACCGCACGGGAGCGTAGAAAAGTGGCTAAAACAAAGGCTTTCAGCAGATTTGAACCGTCTGCCGAAAGCCTTCTTTTTTGTCTCTTGATTCTGCGGAGCGTTTCCGAAAACCGTTTGAACCCGCTCCGTAGTCAAAATAAAAATGTATAGGGAAAATAAAAAGGTTACTCTTGCGCCTTTTCAAATGCCCAGCGGAATAGTTCCTTGTTGCGTTTCCATCGGAATGTCATCGAGGACGTGCGAACTTGTGATTCTGCTTCCTGCGTACATCAGATATTTCACACCGCTCGCCACAGCCATCTCCTCCGCAGCAGTAGCCTTAGCCTTTACGACCGCATCATCGATCTTGTTGTCGCCTTTGACCTCTATCAGCTGATAGGAGCCGTCCGCCATCTTCGCAAGGAAGTCAGGATAGTACTGACGTATTCTGCCTGATTCGGGCTCGTAATAGTGTACGGAAAGGTCTCCCTGATTCGAGGTGAACATTCCCGTGAAGTACACTTCTTTGACCTTACCGCTGGTGATGTACTGCATAAAGCATTCCTTTTCCGAAATAGAATCGAAACAGTAGGTATCAGCATGAAAACTCTTCTTAATTTGTTCCGGAGTAAAACCAGGATAGTGATTTGTAAGAACCAAGTCATCCTTTGCAGAGAATTCGTAGTATCCTGCATCCTTCGGCTCACGTAACAGAACCAATTCCTTATCCTCAGTTTTTAATTCTGAAGTAATGTCAAAAAGGGAATGAAACACCGTCGGGATAATATAGTCATCCAGAACAGCATTATAGCGATTGACTGCCTCAAGAACCGCATTGATCCCGTCAACGGATTCTCGGAGAATTCTGGCGGCGAGAATGCAGGAAATATTCAGATAGCGGGCCACTTCTCCGGCAAGAGAAAACTCGCTGTAACGCATATTTTCCTTGAGATGGTCGATATTCTTCTCTTTGACGGTGGTGTCACGAGCAAGACTGTCTCGTTCGTACATGATGCTGGCATACTTGGAGAGGTCTGCGCCCGCCAGTTTGAAATCTACCGGCTCGGAGTATTCCTTTTCGTGGAGCGTATACTCGTGCCATACCCGCTTGAGCGTAATCGTCCTCGGAGGCGGAAGCACCCGTACCTGGTATTTGTGCCGGTCATCGTTGGATGGATTCTTGATGTCTTTAATCTCCATATTAAAGTTCTTGTGGAGCTCATCATCCAGAGTATCATAGTTCTCTTTGGAGAGAAATACAGTGGCACTCAGGTGTTCGTCTGTGATTGCACGGAGGCAGCGCATTGTGGCCTGGAGAACGAATATTTTTGACTTCGGACTGCGGAAAAGTGCCACGCCGAAGAGAGAACGGCAGTTCCAGCCTTCCTTGCCTTTCTCGACCAGGATAATAAACTGCTTTTCGTTTCCTTCCGAGCCGGAAACATCGAGATTGTTAAAATCTCTGATGTCATCGTTTTTCGTGTACTTCGCGTCGCCGACATTCAGCAGAATCTTTGAGGCAGGAATGCCGAGGCTTGCCAGAATCTTCTCCAGAACCGGCTTGACTTCCGTTGCCGCCTCTTCTACGCCGGAAGCATAGATAGCGAGTTTCGGATTCAGTCCTTCGTAGGTCTTCCCACCGTACCGTTCCCAGAAGGTTCTCACTACCGCGGTCAGGAACTCCTCGTTCTTGACATTTTCAAAGCCAATGGGATCAGCGTCTTTCAGGAAGCCGTTCCAGATGGATTCACGCAGACCGTATGCGTAGACGACCTCCGGCAGGAGCTGGTTCTTGACATACGGTGTACCGGTATAGTTATAGCAGGCCACAATGGAGGTGTTTTCCGCAAGCAGATTGATGGTGTCGCGTAGGCTGGTTTTATTGGCACCGCTCGACCTGATCTGCTTTTCGAGATCTGCACCGAAAAGGTGGTGCGCCTCATCGACATAAACGCCGAGCTGCGGCAGACGGCAGAGCTTCTTGAAACGCTGGTTGTCCATCAGCGTGGTGTCATCCCACGCATCATCGTCATCGTTGTCTGCACCGTATACGGCAGAAAGTAGCGAACCGGTGCCGGCAAAGAGCGTCTCTGTAGGCGTGGATTCCTTGCGCTTTTTCTTTACGATGATCTTCTGCGTATTGGAAATGATAATATTGAAATCCGAGTCATCGATAGTGTGCAGAATCGTTCCGGCCTCGTCAAGAAAGTGAAATTTGATATTGGAATCGAGCACACGGGCATACTCCGGCGGCACGACCTTCGTTTTGTCAAAGGTCATGATTTCACGGAGCGACTGGAGGACGGTCTTATCCGGTGCGAACACGAGCGCATTGTGGCAGAAACGTTTATCTCTCGGATACTTCTTCGCAAGCAGGAACTCATAGAAGATACAGGTGGCCATGAGGATGGTTTTGCCGAGGCCCATCGTAAGTGCATAGATGTAGTTCGGATAATCTTCACGGTATTTTTTCATCTGTTTGAAGAGCGTGTCGGTCTGCTTTTCGGTCGGGGCGTCAAAGAGTCGGATCTGACCGCCCTTACCAATGGAATAATAGGACGCATCGGAGAAGCGATCCCGTCTGTGACGCCAGTCGTCAAACATTTCATAGACCTGCTTGTTATTCATGAATTCCTTCACGAAAACATACATCTCCAGGGCTTCAAACTGCGGTTTGCGCAGGAAGGCATGGGGATTCTCCTCGCTGTCGTTGTAAGCGAGGAACTTCCTCGTGAGGTCATTATAACGGGAGCGAATTTTTCCACGGTTCGTTGAGTAGTAATACCACAGCTGTTGATTAAATGAAAAATTCGGATCAAAATCTACAGCCATTTAATGCACCTCCACTTCCAGCGATTCGGAGAGCAGATCGGTAATCTTGACCTTGATGGTACCGCAGCCTTCCGGAATATCATAGGTGCCTGAAACCAGCTCATTCTTGCCGGGAACATCGGTCACGGTCGGCTGCATGACTACGCCGTCGTAGTTCCAGTCGATCATGATGGAGTCTACCAGCTGACGCCAATCCTCCACATACTCCTTCTGGAGCGAGAGCTTCTGCATCAGATTCATCGGGTAGAAGGCGCGGAAAGCCAGTTTGCCGCCCTCACGAACGATTTCTGCTTCGGAGTCACGTTTCAGTTGGAGATCCTTCTTGTCTCTGAGAATATCTACAATCTGCACATCAATTTTATAGTCACTCAGCTCCTGCTCCAGCGCACCTTTCAGATCCGGCTCGTGTCCCATGCAGACGATGGTTATCCGCTCCACGGGCTGGTTCGGATTCTCCTCCTTGCGCTTTTCATAGGTTTTGTACGGAAGGTTCGCAATCAGTTCCTTCAGATCTGCTTTGGTAGCGATGCGGTTGACCGGCATAATCTTTACCATTCTGCTATCCAACTCACCGTCCCAGACATCGCTCTGCGGGAACGGCTGGATTTCGAGCGCGGCAATCAGGAGGTCGCGGGCTTCCACGGGATTGCGGAAGAAGTCGTAGTTGTTGACATTGTAGACCTCAAAGCCCGTGTACTTCACATCTTCCTCAAGGGCAGAGGTATCCATCCCCTTTGCCTTAAAGAAGTCGATGACCTTGCCACGGTCTTCATCGGAAAGTTCAGCGTCGCCGCCTGCGCTTGCCGCTGCGAGGTACGGCATATCCTCGGTGGTATCAGGGAACTGTGCCTGCCCCATTTCATAGGTTACGGCTTTTTGTGCTGGCTTCAATTCCTCGGCTATGGAAAGTAACCTCTTTGTGGTAGTTTGAATCGCACCGAGGTTGATGTCCGCACCGATAAACCGTCTGCCGAGTTTCATGGCAACAGCCTGCGTAGTGCCGCTGCCCATGAAGCAGTCGAAAACAAGGTCGCCAGGGTCGGTCGCAGAAATCATGATTCTCTCCACAAGCGCCTCTGGCTTTTGTGTCGGATAATTTTCTTGCTCATTGGACTGTGGACCAATCGCATTTATGTCATCCCAAATATCACGCAGGGGGTTTCCGGGCATTTCGTCCAGAAATCTCTTCAAGCCCGGAACACCGTTCTTTGAGATAACAATACGACCTTCCTTCATTCCTTGATCTATACGCTCCTGACTCCAAATCCAATGTTTGCCGGGATTTGGAACGATAAATTGATCGCCAAAATACCGTCCTTCACCTTGTCCATTCTGTGAAAAATCCGAAATCCTGTATCTGCGACCGTTCTCATCTGTGTAGCGGTAGAAGGAGTCAGTATATGACTCATCATACGGCGTATACTGACGATTGAACGTGAAATTTGATGTTTTAGCATAAACAAAAATGGAGTCGTGAATGTTTGCAAACTGAGCAGACTGCGCCTTCGGTGCAGTGGTCTTTTTCCATATGATTTCGTTCACGAACATATCCGGACCGAAAACCTCATCGAGCAACATCCGCAGGTGGTGGCTTTTGTGGTAGTCACAATGGAGATATATGGTTCCTTTGTCAGAAAGAAGTTCCCTTAAAATCAGGAGGCGTTCATACATAAACTGGAGATACTCATCGTTTGTCCAGATATCGCCATACTGCTTCTCCTCAAAAGCTGTACTATCATTGGATACAGCCTTTGAACCTTTGATTTTGACCGTCTTCTTGTAATCTGCCTTGCTGTCGAACGGAGGATCGATATAAATCATGTCAACCTGCCCACGGTACTCCTTCAGCAGGTGGCTCATGACCTGGAGATTGTCTCCCCAGAAAATCTTGTTGATCCATCCCTGCTGTGCATCGCCGTAAGACTCACGCAGCTGTGCCGGGTAATACTGCGTAGAGCGATAGGGACGCTTGCCCGTCCAGCGAAGCTCTGGGAATCCCTTTATCGTGGGTCTCTGTTCAAATTCAAAAGTAAGTTGCTCATCCATTGCAGCTATCCTCCATTTTATCGCTTATTGCGTCATACCCGTATTCCACGGCTATAGTTGTTATTTCGGCAACTCTGATAGGAATGAGCTGCCGTTCTTCGTATAAATCCCTTCCAAGCAAACTGTGAAGTACGATGTACTTATCTGTTTCAAGCAGATTCGGATTCTCGCTCAAAAGAGCATTTACTCGTTCCAGCATAGCAGGTTCTGTCAGCTGTGCCAAAGTCGAATCGATGTCCATCTCTCCGGCATCGTGCAGTTTTTTAAGGCTACTCAACATCCCCAGCCAATGATATAGGACTTTTCGCTTTTCGGTGTCAGCCTCTTCCGGCGTCATTTTCGTGCTGGGTTTTGTCTGTTTTATCGCCACATCTGTACTATTTGCCTTTGATTTCGTAATAACAGCATCTGCTTTCAGCTCCTTTGATGTTAAAGCCTCTTTTGTGCGGTGGTAAAACGGCACAATATGCTTATGCCACACATTCGGCAGCACCTCGTAGAAAAAAACGTCCACAGCTCTGTCGACTATGATTTCGGTAGCTTCCCTTGCAGTCTCCCGGACGCTGTCTTTGATGTACTCCTTGACCGGAGAACTGTTCCTGACGGGAACCACTGGAGGTGCTGAGGTGCTCTGCTGAACCAGAGGTGCATTATCTACGTAGTGCTTCAGTTCCTTCAGAACCCTGTGTGGCTTTCGATTCATGAGTCTCCCATAGTCATCGATAAAAGCCTCATCGCTTTTCCATTTTGCAAAGAGTTCATCATCGGGAATAATGTATATGATGTTATTTTTCCTGACTCGGTGTTCAGCCATATAACCACTCCCTTCCTCATTTATTTCTGCAGTAGAATCGGAAGTCACACGCATTGCAGACCTTCGGGTCGTCGGCGCAGCGGTGAAAATCCTTCTTCATGATTTTATGTACCGTATCATCGAACACCGCCATCGTTCCTTCCACAGCGGACTTCGTGTACGGATACGTAATGGTCGGTACCCCACCGTCTTCGCCGGTATAGTAGAGGTGCATCTTGCTGACCTTCTGCCCGGTGCGCTCCTCCACGAGATGGGCATAGATATGAAGCTGCCGCCGATACTGTTCAAGCCTTGCCCGCATCTTCTCCATGTCCGGCTTCCGCTCGGCTTTGAAGTCCACGATCTCGACCGTGTCTCCTTCGCCGCGAATGAGGTCGATCTTGCCTTCGATGATGTAGTCGGGCTTTACCAGGGAGACATCGACCTCTGCCTGCTGTATCTGCGACCAGTCCCCGTGCTGTCTGTCCACATAGCGAAGCACCTGTTTGAGGGCGGCCTCACGCTGCGGACCGGCGAGGTAGGTGTGCTCGGTCTTGGTAAGCGACACATAGTTGGAATCGAACCAGCGGCTGACATTCTCCTCGGTAATCGTCTGCTCCTCGTGCCGGATTGCGGCACGGTGTATATCCTCGATGGTCTCATGCACGAGCGCACCGAAGAGCATAGCGTTCGCACGAACGGGCATGAATTCCAGTTCCTTATAAAACTTGTATTGCAGGGCGCAAGTCTCGTAAACCGTGATATGCGATGTGAACGAGTAGGTGTTCTTGATGTTCACATCTTTTATCGGCTTGAAATCGAACTCCCTTATATCAAATTCGGGGCTGTCTACGGATTGCAGTTCCCCATAAATCTCTTTGAAGTAGTTGCTCGGTGTTCTCTTGTCCTCGTTGCAGGTCAGAACCAGCAAATCCTGCGCACGGGAGAAAGCCGTGTAATAGAGACGCCAGAAGTCAAAGTACTTCGTGACATCATACGGCTCGAAGGCAGGGCGCTTGAAGTATCTGTCCTCTATCTGTATCATGAGGTCGTTGGTATTCTTCCGCGGAACATTCGCAAGGGAATCAACCATGACAATCGGGAATTCCATGCCCTTGGACTGGTGAATCGTCAGGAACGATACACATCCGCTCGGTGCATACTCCGAATCATCCTCGTACTCCGTAATTCCGCCGTCAAAGAGCAGGCGCAGATACAGATTGAAGAGCATCTCGGTGTTCTGATCTATACGGCGCTTGCCTTTGTACTCTCCGGCATCAAGGACGTCTACTCTGTGGAGATACTCGAACTTTCCGATAATCTGAGCCAGCTTTGCGAGGTTTCTTGCCGGTCGGATATCCACGATTCCCACGTCCATATCAGTATCAAGGATTCCCGCAAAAGGCTGGAACTCAAAAAGCTGATACATGAGTCCACAGTAGGCATAGTCCGTAGCGCCGGTCAGACCGACATGGTCTTTACCTTTGCGGCGTATCCACTTAAGAAGGTCTGCGTTCTCCGGTTGCGTGAGGTACTCGTTCGCTGCCATGATGCAGTTTCGGTAGTAGGTTATATGCTCCGGCTGGAGGAAGGTGTAGTCGCCGTTTTCCAATCCCTGGATGTATCGCGGGAACATGAGCATGAGGCAGCCGAGCGCAAGCCTTATCTCATCACGCTGGAAGAACATATCCGAACGCGGCGAGTAGACATTGATGTGGTTCTCTTCCAGAAATCGGGCAAGAGCCGTTACTCGTGGATGCTTCACGGAATTGAAGAGAAACGCAATCTGGTTATAGTCCTTGAGTTTCCCTGAATCCTTAAGCCTGTTGATGAATTGCAGGATTCGCTCATGCCACTCATCTATATCATCAACGCCTGCAAGTTTCACGACCGCAGGGCTGTGGAGTGTGGTTTTCTCGTGCGGCTCGATCTTTTTATCGTATCTGAAGTTATCCCAGCGGAATTTGAACTTTGCACCGTCCGTGGTAGCCATCCACTCGTTGTAGAAATCAACGATGTCGCTGTTGGAGCGGTAGTTGATGACCAGCGGAATGATGCGACATTCGCCTTTTTCAAACTTCTGCGGAAATTCCAGGATGTTTCTTATTGTTGCGCCACGGAAACGGTATAAGCCCTGGTCATCATCGCCAACCACGCAGATATTCTTGCGGTCTCCGGCAAGGAGGAACACGAGCTGCTCCTGGATGAAGTTCGTGTCCTGGTATTCGTCAACCATGATGTGCGTGACCTTGGAGCGCAGCTCATCCAGTATTTCCGCATTGTCCTGGAGCAGATGGTAGGCTTCTATCTGAATGGACGAGAAGTCCATCAGATTCCCTTCCGTGAGGAGGTCGCGGTATTCCTTCAGCATCCGTCCAAGCGCAGCTATCGACAGGTCGGAGTCAGACATCAGTTCCTCCGGCGTGACTAATTCCTCAGAGAGGTTATTCACATAGTTGCAGATAGCCTCGGACTGCTTCCACGCTCCGCCGCTCGGCAGAGCGATCTCGACCTCCGGGATGTTCCTGAAACGATAGATATTCTGGAACACCATGTATTGCTGGTCAAAGGCGTCAAGAAGACGGTAGTTCCTGCGGAGCCTCGTAAACTCAAGGTGCTCCTTCAGAATACGGAGGCAGAGCGAGTGGAATGTGCCGACATACATCTCGTTGATATTCGCCACGATGTCACGGGCAGCCAGTTCCTTCGTGATTCTGGT
>OIEN01000704.1_pt1 | contig 18519 bp, 13 predicted proteins | sample 1581741 | NCBI WGS metagenome assembly OIEN01 (sample SAMN01760944, study PRJEB22395) | human gut metagenome | reverse complement strand
GCTATCACCGCAACCTTTGCGGGGCCGCCTATATGCTTGCCAGCCACCGCGTTTGCAAGGTCTATGAACAATCTGCCCACGCCGGTCTTCTCAAGGAAAGAGCCAAAAAGTATGAACAGGAATATATATGTGGAGGACACGCCCAGAGGAGTTCCGAATACGCCGTTAAGGGTGAAGTACATATGGTTCACTATCTGGCGCACGCTGTACCCCCTGTGGCCGAAGGTGCCGGGTATAAGATTGCCGAACTTGGCATAAAGAAGGAATGCCAGTACAACTATCAATATAGGCATACCTACCACCCGGCGGCAGCCCTCCATCAGCAGCAGTATGCCCACCGCCCCCACAACTATATCCATAGAGGAGTAATTGCCCACATTCTTAATGATATACTCATAGTTGAGAGGGATATACAATATCACGGCCACCGCAAGTATCGCGAGGACGTAATCGTACCACTGCACCTTGTTCTTTGCCATGTGCTTGCCTGCGGGGTAAAGAAGGAATACCAGCGTCAGCGCGAAGGCAAGATGCACCGAGCGCAGCACCTGAGCGGGTATCGTCCATATGCTCGTATATATCTGGAACAGGGCAAAGGCTATAAGTATTGCGGAAATAACAAGAGAAATTCCCTTGGGCAGCCCGTTGCGGAAGGCGGATTCGCGGTCGTACTGTTCAAGCACCTTAGCGGCTTCCATCGCTGCTATTTCTTCCTCGCTCATTCCTGTGGTATCGACGTTCAGCTCGATGCCGTTCGCTTTTGCCTTCTTATCTTTTTTCTTTTTTAATAACTCCATTAAATCCTCTCCGGTGTCAGTATTTGTTAAATATCTTAACGCCCCCATAAACCTCAAATTAGGAGAGCCTTCGCCCTCCTAATTCTTATTAGGCTTACGTTGTGCAGTGTTACATGATGCCCTTTTCCTTGTAGTACTTGACAGCTCCGGGATGGAAGTCCACGGTAACGCCCTGAAGTGCGGTGTCCAGGGTAACTTCTCTGCCATGGGCGTTGCCGGCGATGAGGTCGGTCTGGTTCTCAAAGAGGGTCTTGGTAATGTTGTAAACTACCTCCTCGTCCAGATCGGTAGTGGTGGTGAGCACAGCCATCATGGCAACGGTCTCGGCCGCCTCCACACCGTATACGTCAGTGCCAATGGTAGTCTTGGCGTAGAATGGGTACTGGGCGATAAGGTTGTCTGCTATCTCGCCGTCAATGGGAACCACTACTATGTCGGTGTAGTTGGCCAACTCGGTTATGGCGCTGTTAGGCAGCGCGGAGGTGGCAAACGCCGCGTCCACAGTGCCGTTCTGCATGGCTGTGGAGGCCTCGGAAAAGCTGAGATACTGCACGTCAAAGTCGGAGTAGCTCATGCCGGCAGCCGCAATTATCTGGCTGGCGTTCACCTCGGAGCCGGAGCCCTGGTCGCCCACGCATACCTTTTTGCCCTTGAGATCCGCTATGGTCTTGATTCCGCTGGACTTGGTGGCTACCAGCTGCACCGCCTCGGGATAGAGGGAAGCTATTGCGCATAGGTTCTCCATGGCGCCGTCGTCCTTCATGGACTCGGTACCGGTGACGGCATACTGGAGAACGTCGTTCTGCATGAATGCAATCTCTGCTTCCTTGTTTTTGAGTTTGCGGGCGTTGTCGATGGAGCCGCCTGAGGTCTGAGCCGTGACTTCAACGTTGTCTATCTTGCTGGTAAGGACGCTGGCTATAACGCCGCCAAAGGCATAATAGGTGCCTGCGTCACCGCCGGTGGCCATATTAAGCCTGTGTATTTCAGAGCCGCCGCCGGCACAGGCGGTAAGGCCCAGTGCCATTGTGAATACCAAAGCTATTGCGATAAATTTCCTCATGAGTTTCTCCTCCTATATCAGAACAAATTGAGTACCCTTGAATACCTGTATACAATAACACAAACATCCATGTATTACAAGCATAGTTTAAAAATTATCACTGATATTTTTGCATTTAACTCTGCGCACGGCTCAACAAGCCCTGCTGTTTTTTCGCACAAAAACACGGCTCGGAGTTTGTCTCCGAGCCGCTTTTGCCGTTGTCTTATTAAATTCGCTATTCGACCCTGGCCCCGCACTGGCTGCAAAATTTCATTCCCTGGGCAACCTCCGCACCGCAGCCGGGGCATACCCTGCTCTGCGGAGCCTCGGCGGCTTCAGGTACGGGGGGCTCTATCCTGGTGCCGCACTGAGGGCAAAACTTCGCGTCTGCGTTAAGGTTAGCGCCGCATTGTGGGCATTCCACTCTCTGCTCCTGCGCAGGCATGCCGGTATCAAGCACGGGAACTCCGGGCTGCACTCTCTTTTGCTCTTTTTCCGCTGCCGCAGCTTCCTCTGCCGCCGCGGCCTCCGCCGCCCTTCTTTCGCCCTCTGCCTTTATTGCAACTATCTGCTTTTGCGCCTCGTCTATTGCAGCCGTATGCTGATCAAGCTGAGAATACATCGCCGCGGCTTCCACGGGCTCGCCCTCGCCGCCGTTAATGCGATGAGCATAGTACGCCTCTCCCAGCTGTCTGTAAATATCGTTCATAGCGCTGCGCTCGGAAGCTATCCTCGCGTTAATCTTCGCCATTTCGATGGCGTCGCCCGTCTTGTCGCCCACGTTCTTGGCTATGGAATTGATCTTGTCAAAAAATGCCATTTCCGGTCCCTCCTTATATTGCTCTTATTTACTTAATAATATTATTATCTCCTGCTGCAAAAATCATATCATCAAAGCCTCCGTATTTCCATACCTTAAGCCCCATACACATGCGTTTTTTCAAATATGTAATATTTTCTTCACTATTTGACACGGTTATCCGCGAATGATACCATAGATCTATTATTATATGAAAGGATCATTTATATGCTGATTTTAATAAAGGGCGCAGGGGACCTCGCCACAGGCGTTGCAGTGCGCTTAAAGCGCGCGGGCATGGATATAGTCATGACTGACCTTGTAAAGCCCAGCGCAATACGCCGCTCCGTAGCTTTCTCCGAGGCCATGTATCACGGTACAGCCAAGGTTGAAAGCATAACTGCCGTACTTGTTCCGGATGCCGAAACCGCAAAGGCTGTAATAACCCAGGGAAATATACCCATACTGGCTGACGAGACCGGCCGCACCGCCCTTACTCTTTGCCCGGACGCAATGGTGGACGCCATAATCGCCAAGCGCAACACGGGAACATCCATCTCTGACGCCCCTGTCGTCATAGCCCTCGGCCCCGGCTTTACAGTGGGCACGGACTGCCATGCCGCAGTAGAGACAAAGAGGGGTCACTACATGGGCCGAGTATACTATGAAAAGGGACAGAGCCCCATACCCAACACCGGCATACCCGGCATAATAGCCGGGCGCGGTGCCGAGCGCGTGATGCACGCTCCTGCCAAGGGCGTGTTCCACTGCATACACGCCATAGGCGACAGGGTGAAGGCACAGGAGACGGTGGCTATCGTCGGCGGCAAAGAAGTAAAAGCTCAAATAGACGGCACCCTCCGTGGCCTGCTGCCGGAGGGCTTCTGCGCTGCCGAGGGCATGAAGTGCGCCGACGTCGATCCCCGCTGCGAATACGAACACTGCTTCTCCTGTTCGGACAAGTCCTTGGCCATGGGCGGTGCCGTACTGGAAGCCATAATGCACTTTACCGGCAAATAAAAATAAGCGCAGTTTAAATAAGCGGCAGTTCAGCCGCTTATTTTTTTATTATCCGTTGACACTCGCTCCGCTATTTGATATCATATAGATATCAAATAGATAGGAGATTGATTGTGATGACTGAAAAAACGCTCAATAATAGAAAGAACGGAATGGTCGTCCTGCTCTTGCTGGTGCTCGTATATGTGGCTTCTGTAGTTCTTTTCATATTCGGGGTTTCGTATGATATGCTACCTCTTACCCTGATCAGCTGCGTATGGTTTGTTTTCGGTTGGATATTCTTCCTCGGGCTTAAGGTGCTAAAGCCTCAAGAGGCCCTTGTCCTTACGCTGTTCGGCAAATACGTCGGTACCCTTAAGAACTCCGGCTTTTACTTTGTAAACCCTTTCTGCACAGCCGTGAACCCGGCAGCGGGCACAAAGCTCAACCAGAGCGGCGACGTAAAGGTTCTGGGCGCAAAGCAGTCCTCCGGCGGAGCCGATGTTTCCGTCGATATACCAACAAAGAAGATATCCCTCAAGATAATGACCCTGAACAACAACCGCCAGAAGATAAACGACTGTCTCGGCAACCCTGTTGAGATCGGCATAGCGGTCATGTGGCGGGTGGTGGATACAGCAAAGGCGGTATTCAACGTGGATAACTACAAGGAATATCTGTCCCTTCAGTGTGACAGCGCACTTCGCAACATCGTTCGCATCTATCCCTACGATATCGCCCCTAATGTGGACACCACCGGTGACGGCATTGCCGACGAAGGCAGCCTTCGGGGCTCCAGCGAGGTCGTTGCGGCACGCATAAAAGACGAAATACAGGATAAGGTATCTGAAGCCGGTATAGAAATACTCGAAGCCCGCATAACCTACCTTGCTTATGCTCCGGAAATAGCCGCGGTCATGCTCCAGCGGCAGCAGGCCTCGGCTATCATAGACGCACGGAAGATGATAGTTGACGGCGCCGTAGGCATGGTGGAGATGGCCCTGGAGAAACTCAGCGAAAACAAGATAGTAGACCTTGACGATGAGCGTAAGGCCGCCATGGTATCCAACCTCCTCGTGGTGCTCTGTGGCAACCACGATGCCCAGCCCGTAGTAAACTCCGGCAGCCTGTATTAAGGAGTCCCTTATATGGCGAGCGATAAAAAGCAGATACCCCTTCGCCTTTCCTCAAAGCTGTACGACGCTATAGCCGCATGGGCAGAGGACGACTTCCGCTCTGTAAATGGCCAGATAGAATATCTGCTTACGGAATGTGTGCGCCAGCGCAAAAAGAATGGCAAGTATGTTTCAGATGAAATAGATATACCGCCGGAGCTGGATATTAAATGATACAAAAAGAGAACGGTTCCCATATCCGAATGACCGCAAGACGCTCGGCTATGCCGTTCTCTTTTGCTATATAGGTTATTTATTTCCGTCAATATCGAACTTTATCTCGTCCGGCCTTACGTAGCCCAGCTTTTCACGGGCGTACTGTATGAGGTAGGATTCGCTGCCGCTGTACTCTATCATGTACTCGAGGCGGGCCTTTTCCTCGTTCTGCGCCGCTATTACCTCCTGAAGCTGCGCCTGCTCCTCGGCTATAGCGTCCAGCTTTTTCTGCTGGGATATGAGCACGGCCGCGATTATAAATGCAAGCGCCACAAAACCCACGGCAAACGCCCGCATACGCTTTTTATTCCGTTTTTTTACCCTCTTTGCCATTACCTATGCGTCCTGCTCAAAGTTTTGACCGCTCGCTCCGGAGACACTTCTACTTACTACTTATCCTAATGCATATATAACATCAACGCAACTGTTTTTTTGTAAATTTTGCCCTCTTCGCTTTTTTCGCCCTTATGAGCCTTCCCGGGAAACGTGCATACAGGTATATTCCCAATGCTATCGCGGCAAAAAGATACAGCCGCAGCGTGCCGCAATTTATATACAGCAGCGTAAGCGCCACAAGAACCATAGCGGCGGCATAATAAAGCAGGTCTATAATTCCCATTGTCACCGCGCTTTTGAACGGCTTTCGCAGCAGCGCAAACAGATCATACATAATTCCTATTACCAGCCCGCAGTTAACCGCCGCAACAAATCCGGCAAACTCGGTCAGCTCTCCCGGCGGGAACAGCTCCCTCATCTGAATATCCTTCCCAGCAGGCTTCCTCTCTCTTCTCCTTCGGCGTACTCAAGCGCGGATATCTCCCCTTCCAGCATTACCTGCCCCTCGTCCAGATTCAGCTTTGTAATGTGCAGCTCCGCCCCCTCTATTCTCAGTTCTCCCGCTTCCGTAAGAAGCTGTACGAACTGTTCATTAAAGCTGTCCACGTCCTTTACACCTGTCACGCTAATGAGCCGCCTGTCGTCTATGTGTATGGAATGGCTTCGTATCCTTCCGCCTTCCAGCAGCCGCTGATCCTGCATTTTTGCTTTACCCCCTTGTGAAACTTTCATAGATATATATGCAAAAGCTCTATGGAAAATTTGCCGATACCATAAAAAAACAGGCATTTTTTGTCATTTGTGAATATAAAGTTAATTTATGTCTTTTAACGCTTGACAGCTTTCTTTTTGGAATATACTATTATTATGATATTATATGTTTTCCCGGATAAAACCAATTGTATCAGCATAGCTTTTTCATTGATTAGATCCAGGCCAGGCAGAAAGAAAAACAGTGATTATATTTTTCCACTTTCTGGTAATACTATCGGTATGCGGCTTTTTGCTGCATCAGCAACTGAAAGTTATAGCTAATTCCGTGGTTTTTTATAAATTTTTATGCCATATATCGAAAGGAGTACCCCCACAGTGACCAGAGAAATGCTTCAGGAAAAGAGCTTGAATGATCTCAGGGAGATCGCCAAGCTTCAGGGCGTAAAGTCACTCACAAAATACCGCAAGAACGAGCTTGTGGACATCATAATGAACGGCGGAGCGATACCCTCCGCGGTGCAGCAGCCAGCTGAGCCGCCGGCTCCCCAGCTCGAAGCCCAGCCTGAGCCACAGCCCGCCGTCCCTGCATCCGGGCAGCCAATGCAGGCCGCAGAACAGCCAGCTGAGGAAGCACACGTGCGGCACAGCGACGTTCTGCACGAAGCTCCTGCACAGCCCCGCTCTCAGTATGTACCTGCGTATCAGGCACAGCAGCCCCGTCAGATGGGCTATCAGCAGCAGTACCGCAAACCCTATCAACAGAATTATCAGCAGCGGCAGGGATACGGCTACAATCAGAACCGTTATCAGCAGCAGAGCTATCAGGCATACAACAGGGACTACTCCCAGCAGAGTTATCAGCCTTCTTATAACAGGGACTATTCCCAGCAGGGCTACCAGCAGCCTTCCTACCAGCAGGGCTATCAGCAGCAGAGCTATCAGGCCGCCTATGAGCAGCAGTCCGAGGAAAGCTTCCGCAGACCAGACCGTCCCGAGGGCTACTACAACAAAGAATACGGCACCAGCAATCCCGCAGTTCCCGGCCTTCTCGAGGGCGGAGAATGCGGCGATTGCGAAGGCGTACTCGAAGTGCTGCCCGATGGCTACGGCTTCCTCCGCAGCGACAACTATCTGCCGGGCAACAAGGACATATACGTCTCCATCGCCCAGATACGCCGCTTCGGCCTCCGCACAGGCGATCTCGTCACCGGCAAGACCCGTCCAAGCAAGGAGGGCGAGCGTTTTCTCGCGCTGCTGTACATAACAGCCATAAACGGCATTGATCCCGAGGAGGCCATGAAGCGTAAGCCCTTTGAGGAGCTTGTGCCCATATACCCCAATGAGCGTCTCACTCTGGAATACGACGACGGCACCGGCGCAAAGGACCAGAATCTGGCCATTCGCCTGGTAGACCTCATAGCCCCCATAGGCAAGGGCCAGCGCGGCCTTATCGTCAGCCAGCCCAAGAGCGGCAAGACTACGCTGCTCAAGAACATAGCCAACGGAATAACCAACAACTATCCCGACGTTACCCTCATAGTGCTGCTCATAGACGAGCGTCCCGAGGAAGTCACGGATATGCAGCGCAGCATAAAGGGTGAGGTACTGTACTCCACCTTTGATGAGCTGCCCGAGCATCATACCCGCGTAGCCGAAATGGCGCAGGAGCGCGCTATGCGCCTGGTGGAGCAGGGCAAGGACGTGGTAGTCCTCATAGACTCCATAACCCGTCTCACCCGCGCCTACAACATTACTATCCCCGCCACCGGCAAGACTCTTTCCGGCGGTATGGATCCGGGAGCGCTGCATAAGCCCAAGCGCTTCTTCGGCGCTGCCCGCAACATCGAAAACGGAGGCAGCCTAACCATAATCGCTACCGCCCTCATCGAGACCGGCAGCCGCATGGACGATATAGTTTATGAGGAATTCAAAGGCACAGGCAACATGGAGATACACCTTGACCGCAAGCTCTCCGAAAAGCGTATATTCCCTGCCATAGACATCTACAAGAGCGGTACCCGCCGGGATGACCTGCTTCTCTCCCCAGACGAAATGGACGCAGTGTACATCATACGCAAAATGCTGGGCAACGGCAATCCCGCGGAGATCACCGAGCAGCTCATCGCCATGCTTGAGAAGACGGAAAACAACAAGGAATTCGTCGCCAAGATACGGGCATGGAACAGCGCCTATGAGAAGGACGGCTTCACCACAGGCAAGACATTCAACAAATAAACCGCGGCACTCCGTACCCCGGTCTCGGTCGGGTTCATTTATAAAAAAAGCCCGAATATATCAAAATAGTACTTGCACCGGCACCGCAGTATAAGATATAATAACTTCGTTCGGGTTGTATATGCCCGCATGCAGCAGGAGGGCGGCTAATCGCCCTGCGCCCAGCAAATACAGGAGGATAACACGATGAAGAAGGATATCCACCCCAATTACGGTGAGAGCATCGTTCGTTGCGCTTGCGGTGAGACCTTCAAGAGCGGTTCCGTCAAGGGTGAGCTCAAGGTTGAAATTTGCTCCAAGTGCCACCCGTTCTTTACCGGCCGTCAGAAGCTGGTAGATACCGGCGGACGCGTGGATCGCTTTAAGAAGCGCTATGGCATGAACTAATTGCGACAGATAAAAAAAGCAGGGATTTCCCCGCTTTTTTTATTTTTGCAATATTGAACTTGTATGCGCACTTCCCGTATTGTATAATTTATATATTGTCAGTCAAAAGGCCGATATTTGGGCTTGCCGGAAGGAGGGACGCATATGCCGCGCAAACACGGGGATTTTCCGTCTGTACGTGACGCTATACTGTATACCGCATCCTCCCTCTTTACACAAAAGGGTGTCCACGGCACCAGCCTTGGCGATATCGCAGCCGAAGCAAAGCTGAGCAAGGGCACACTTTATTACTACTATTCCACCAAGGACGAACTTATCGTCACCATAACCGATGACTGTCTCTGCCATATGACGGACATACTTTTCTCCTGGGTAGACGGTCTGAACCGTGAGGAAGCCCTCCGCCCGGCGCTCATTCGCCTGTTTGAAAGTCTCATGGCAGACGAGCACAACGCGCGGCTGTACTGCGTACTGTGCGCCGAATGCGCCAGCGAAGATACCCCCATACGCGAGCTCATGACGGAGTACAAGCAAAAGTGGCGGTTGATGCTGGAGCTGGGCGCGCTGAAGCTGCAATCCCGCAACGCCGGGATACTGGGTGAGCGGGCAGAGCTGTTCTTTACGCTGCTATCCGGCCATATGCTGCAAACCTTTGGCGGCATGGGCAGCATATCCATAGAGACCCTCGTGGACGCGCTGATGAGAGAATAAAGCGAATTCATGATCTTTTGGAGCTTTCGCAGCGCCCTCACCTTTCGGTCACGTGCCGTCCATTATAATCTTTACTTACTTGAAAACAGCCTGGGCTGGACGGTCATACGCCGTACCATATCCAGGCTGTTTTTGTTTATACAGTTCTCAAACGTCCTAACCGCGGTACGCCGCTACATGCCTATCATATACTTTTGCTTTTTCCGGCCATCGGCTATCAGGAGCGCCAACAGTCCCGTGAAAGACAACAGCATCATTGCCGCGCCGCACAGCAGCCGTATATCTCCGCCCAGCTCGCCGGTCTTGCCTATGCTGCCCGTTTTACCTGCCCCCCCAGCGGGCTTAGGCGTGCTGCCTGGGCCCGGCGTTGAGCAGGGGGGCTGGGTCGGTGTAGCGCAAGGCTGATTGGATATATTGTCCACCGTCAGCACCACTGTATTGCCCAAGGATATGTAAGCGCCGTTGCCGGATACGCTCATGTCCCCATCACGCTCCACAGTGAGCGTCCATCCGCCCAAAGGCCTTATATATCCGCTGGGCGTTGCCGTTTCAGTTATGCCGTAGGTCCCCGGCCTGAGCTTTATGGTCTCGGTATTGCCTAACGCATCCGCGGTAACGGTCTTTGTGTAGCTGTTGCCGGTTATTTTGAACGTCGCACCGGATAGCGCCTTGCCCGTAGAGGCATCCCGCTTATGCAGCGTCAGGGCGAATGTCACGGGCTGATTCTTCAGCGTGACCGTAAGCCCTGATACAGCCTTGCCGTTCAGCTTTAATCCTGAGTCGCTCAGGTTCATCGCCTGCTTTTCGCTGCTGAGCACATACCCGTCCGGAGCTATTACTTCCTCCAGTATGTAATCGCCGTATGGCAGGCTAATCTTTGCCGTACCGTCGCTGCCGGTGGTAAGTATATAGCTCTTTTCGCCGCTCAGCCTGAATGTGGCTCCCGTAAGCGCCTCGCCGGTATCCGACACTTTCTTCAGGGTTATCTCCTTTTCCTCTGCGGTGTTGGTTATCATGGCGGTGTATACAAGACCCTCCGGCTTTAGCTCGGTGCTCCCTACGCTTACCTTCCCGTATTCGTCCACGGTAAAGTCTATGGGGGCGTTCCAAAGCTTATAGCCCTTTGGCGCTTTTGTTTCCTTAGCCCGGTAGCTGCCCATAGTGAGCTCGGTGAATGTCACGAGGCCGTTGCTGTTGGTCACTCCCGTTGCCACAACTTCGCCCTGCTTTTCGCCATTCATCCTGTAGAGGGTGAACTCCGCGCCCGCAAGGCGCAGCTCCTTGTTGTTTTTATCCACCTTTATGAAGCCTACCGCCGTACGCCTAAGCAGATTTTCTACCTTTATTTCAAGCGGCGCCGTCATATTCGCCTCGGTTATAGTGAAGGTTCTGCTGCCGTCCAGTATAGCGTAGCCGCTGGGCGCGTCGATTTCGGTAAGGGTATATGTGCCTTCCGGCAGGTCCTTGAGCGTTACTCTGCCCGCAGTTATTACGCTGCTGCCGCGCTCATCCAACGTGTATACGTCGCCCTCCGCCTTCCACTTGAGCAGGCTGCCATTTTCATCCGTCACGTTAAACTTCGCCCCTTCAAGGAGCTTTTCGGGGTTCTCGTGGTCTACCTTTTTAATGGTCACGCTGCCCAGTATATACTTGTTTGCCGCCTCAATAACTACGGGGCTGCCATGGACAAGCTCTGTCTTTTTTACTGAGTACTCCTTATCGCTCAGCGCATAACCCTTTGGCGCCTTTATCTCGCGGATAGTGTAATCATCGTAAGGCAGCTCGGTAATAGACGCCTTGCCTGAGGCGTCGGTCGTCACCGTCTTGGTAAAGCCCCGGCTATCCGTAACGGCAAATTCCGCACCCGCAAGCTTTTTCTGCTTATCCTCGGAGTCGTGCTTATGTATCTCTATGGAGTAGCTGGTCTTTTCGTTGTTGAAGGTATATTTGAACTCGCCCACCGCTCCCTGTACTGCGTTGACGGTGATCTCCCGCACAAAGTCGCCGCTAAGCTGGTAGCCCGCAGGGGCCCTTGTCTCTACGAGCTTATAATTGCCCTCAGGAACCTCGAATACTGCCGTGCCGTCGTAGCCTGTTACTGCCTTTGCCACAACAGCGCCCTCCATGCTATACAGCATGAATTCCGCCCCAACCAGCAGCTTTCCGTTTTCGCCCGCATCCTGCTTTATCGCCGTGACCTTGTACATGGCCTTGTCATTCTTCAGCCGCAGCGTCACCTCGGTCTGCTGCCTGCTTATGGCTATGCTGTGGCGGTCTCCCTTCAACACATACCCTTCGGGGGCCTTTGTTTCCGTTACGGCATAATTTCCGAACTTCAGCCCTGTTATATAAGCCGTGCCGTTGGCGTCTGTAGCTATGGTGCTCGATGCGCCCTCGCCTGTGGCTGCCTCATACCTGCCCCCCTTCTTTATAAAGGTCAACGGGATTCCGTCGCTTCCGGCTACGGTAAACTCCGCGCCCGCCAGGGCGCTGCCGTCCTTGCCGTCAGTTTTTTCTATGGTAAGGCCACCGTATATCCGGCTGTTTTTCAATGTCAGCGTCAGCAGGCCGCCGTTAAAGCTCCACTCTGTCACCTCGCTGGTATTCGTCACCTGCTGAACTGTGCCCTCCGTTACGGTAAAGCCCCATCCGTTCAGGGGTATGGCATAGCCCTCCGCCGCGGCTACCTCGGACAACGTATATTTCCCTGGCGCAAGGGATATTGTATCGGTGATGCCGTTGCTGCCGGTAATAAGGGAATGCGTACCGCCATCCTTACCCTTCAGGATAAAGGCAACGTTCGCAAGGGGCTGATTTGTATCCGCATCCACCTTCACGAGCCTGAGCTTAAAGTTTACGGGGGCGTTGCGGATGGTGATGGCCTCCCCTTCGTCCAGCTCATCGCCGTCGAGGTATATGCCGTCCGCCTTGACGGAGATATGCCGCCCCGCTCCGTTTATAACGTAGCCCTCCGGCGCTTTCATCTCTGTAAGCGTATATTCGCCTATGGGGAGCGTTATCTGCTCCGTAAGCCCATTTGCCCCTGTGGTATACCTTTTGTCCAGGCCGCCCCCAAGTATGCGGAACTCCGCGCCGGACAGCGTCAGCCCTTCATCGTTTGTGCTTACCTTTTTTACCTGAAAGCCATGCTCGACAGGGCGGTTTTCCACGGTCAGCTTATAAAGCTCATCACCGGCAAAGCCCTCGCCGCTCAAAACGCCATTTGAGTCTATTGTAAAGTCAAATTTCTTATCCGAGAGCTTATAGCCCTCTGGCGCAGCAGTTTCTTTTATATAGTAGCTGCCGGGGTCTAATCCGGTAAACAGCGCCACGCCCGCCTTGTCCGTCGTGACCTTCTCTACCTCCGTGTTATCCGCCTCGTACAGCGCAAATTCAGCGCCCTTAAGCCGCGTTCCGTCCGGGCTCTCCTTCAGCACAGCAACGCCCTTTTCATGGGGCAGGTTTTCAACGGTCAGCTCCAGCGCCTTATCGTACAGATCCGCCCGCACATGGAAGCTCATATCCTCCATTGGTATATAATTTTTCGGCGCCTTATTCTCCCGCAGGATATAGCTCCCCACCGGCAGTCCGACTATATCGGCATTTCCCGCCTCTATCTCCGTCACGCTGCCGCTCTCGGAATAGGTATACACGCTGCCTTCCTGGGTAAACTTTGCAGGCTGCTTCCCTTCCGCATCAAGTATGCTGAACTCCGCGCCTTCAAGCTGTATTTCATTCTCGTCCACCTTGCTGAGCTTTACTCTGGTTTTGTAGTTTCTCGCAGTGAACGGCTCTTCCTCTCCGGCCTCGGTATGGCCCGATACATTTACCGTGTAGGTATTGGGGTCTATGGTATAGCCCACGGGCGGCGCGATCTCGGTTATGCTGTACTCACCGGCAGCGGGCACCTCCACCGTAACGGTACCGTCCGCGCCGGTCTCGACCTCCGCATAGAAGCCGCCGCCCCTCACGGCAAATTTCGTATTGGCCAGCTTTTTGTTCTTATCGTTAATATCCCTTTTTACAATGCTCAGCGCATACCGGCTCTTTACGTTTGTTACGGAGATCGTTACATCCTCAACCTCGGTAACCTTTCCGTCCTCATCCTTTTGCGGTATGTCGAAGTTATGCTCCGTATTGTCCAGTTCGTACCCCTCCGGTGCGCGGCTCTCTATCGCCACATACCTGCCGTAGGGTATGCCGGTTTTAATGGCCTTGCCGCTGCTATCGGTTATCATATAAATTGGATTTTCCCGGGCCTTATCCTTCGCGGCGTATATTTTAAACTCCGCTCCGAGCAGGGGCTTGTCGTCTTCATCGGCCTTCTGTATCGTCAGCGAACCGGTCTTGGGCGTATTTTTCACGGTTACGGTGTTGCGCCCGTTCGTCGTGACCTCGAAGGGTATAAGCTCCTCGTTCAGTTCATAGCCCTCAGGAGCTACCGTCTCTTTCAGGTAGTATTTGCCCAGAGGCAGCGTTACCGTGCCGGAGCCGCCGTTCAAAGTGGTTATCGTTATGTCCTCTATGGGCTTCTTACCCTCATCCAGCACCTGAAATACCGCGCCGTTCAAGGGTTCGCCCCCGTCGGCGCTTACCTTTTCAACGGTAAACTCCTTCTCCGTCGGGTCATTCGTCCAGTGGTCGGGGGCGTTGCCTATGGTTATGCCGTCCGCCGTTGCGCCGCCGATGCTCACATAATACGTCGCATTGCTGCGCACATAGCCCTCCGGCGCTATTACCTCCGTAAGCTCATACACGCCATACGGCACGTCCTCAAAGCTGACCCGCCCCTCATCGTTGGAAATGGCATACATCTGCTTAACGGTGGAATACGCCGTGCCGCTTCCCTCTACAAGCTTCAGCTTGAACACCGCCCCTGCGAGGCCCTTGCCCGCGCCGTCGGTTTTGGTGAAGCTTAGGCTGTCTGTATTCAGCTTATTGGTAACCTCTAAATCTATGATCGGTTTTTGGGATTGGTCTGTTACTGATACCACAATATCTTCACCCGCAATAAGCCCTGCCGGTGTGTTGACCTCTTCCAGATAATATGTGCCCCAAAGCAGGCCGCTTATCTCCATCCGGCCATTTTCATCCGTTTTAAGCTTCGTTGCAGCTTCCTTATTGTCGGCAAGCCCTGTGTATGTATACCTGCTGTTGACGCCGTTTGCCGTAACGTACCGACCGCCCTTTTTCAGCACAAATTCTATGCCGTTCAACAGCTTGCCGTGCTGGTCTTTCTTCACAAGCTTAAGCGTTCCCTTTATCAGTGAGTTGCCTACCGATACGGTTTCCTGCGCTTTTACTATATTGAAAGATGTCGTCCCTTTTACCTTTATATATCCTTGCGGCGCGGATATTTCCTCCAGTGCATAATTATTGCCTACCGGCAGGTACTCCAGTGTGAATTTGCCATCTTCGCCGGTTTCAAATACACTCGCCATTTCCTCGCCGGAAACGAAAGCCTTAAACTTGCCGTTTTCTGCACTAACATACTGGCCAGCGCTGTTCTTTATTCTGAAAGTCGCCCCCGCAAGCGGTTTTTTATCCGCATCGTCTATTTTTAAAACCGTCAGTACCGTATGCTCGTTTGTTATGGTTCCTCCGTCAACAGCCTGATTCGGCGTGTATGCGCCCACGGTGTTCTTTTCATCTATCGTCACATTTATCGGCTTTGCCTTAACATACCCCTGTGGCGCTTTTGTTTCCGCGATAGTATACCTTCCAAATGGAAGGCCCTCAAATTTTACAACGCCATTCGGCCCGCTTTCAGCCGTCATAGGGTTAATTTCACTGCCGCTGAGTGTAAACTCAACGCCTTCAAGCAGCTTCCCGTCGTCGCCCTTCTTCGTCAGTTTGAGCGTGTACTTTTTCAGTTGATTTGTTATTGTTTTTCCGCAATCCCACGCAGCGTTTTCACCGTTACCTATAATGAAAGTGTGAACTTCATCGCTCAGCACATACCCATTGGGCGCAGCAATTTCCTTAACATAATACGTTCCGGCCTCCAGGTCTGCAAACAGCGCCTTGCCGTCTTTGCCGGTAGACTTGATAATAATCTCTGGATTTCCGGTAGCAGCAGCATCCTTATCCTTATACAGCCCGAACACCGCGCCCTGCAAAGGCTTATTTTCGCTTCCTGTCTTGGTTATGCTTATGCTGCCCTGTGTTCGCGTGTTTTTCCATGTCAGGATAACGCTCTTTCCATTAAACTTGAGGTTATCAGGAACTGTCCCCTCGACGTTCGCCGTACCGTTGGCTTGTATATTTACAGTTACGCTTTCTTCCAGCTTGCCATATCCGGTGGGCGACTTTGTTTCGATTATTGTATACGTCCCCTCTGCAAGCCCTTCGAATGCCGCTATACCATTCGCTCCTGTGGTTTCCCTGGTTCCTCCGGGTGACAGCGTAAACTCCGCGCCCTTCAGCGGCTTGCCGTTTTCGTCCACCTTATTTATGGTTATCGCACCCGCGGTATACTTCTCGTTGGTCATGGTGATTGTCCCGTGGGCGGCGGTCTTTTTTATAGTGATCTCAGCAGAGGGGTTGATATCAAGTATATACCCCTGCGGTGCGGCTATCTCCTTGACGTAGTATGTGCCGTAGGGGAGTTTGTCTTTGCTCCACACACCGTTTACGGTAGAAAATGTATCTACCAGCTTATCGTCAGCATCGCCTGCTTCCTTTTTCCAAAGCTGGAACTCCCCTCCATTCAGAGGATTATTCCCTTCGCCGAGCTTTTTGAAGCTGACCGTACCCAGCCCTGAATCCGGCGTGTTTGTTATGGATATCTTCGCTTCACCGACTTCGTAACTTTGCCCGTCAATGGAATTTATGGTAACAGTATTATTTTCCTTGGTTATTACCACGTCTTTATCCTTGACGGAGCTGTACCCGCTTTTTTCATCCACAGTCTCTTTCAGAACATACGTAGCTGCCCCGATTTGAGATCGTCAGCACTTATATAGAGCGTAACCGAACCGTTTCCCTTGCTCTGCGCGCGGGCTATGACATTTTTCCCATCCAGCAGTGAGAATTCGGCTCCATCTCCAATTTGCTTGTCGCCCTCCCAAGTCTTATCTATTGTAAGCTTGGCCTTACGGCGTATGGTAACGGTGTTGCCTACAGTATTTGTACTTTCCTTGCCATATTCATGCAAAGCTTTGTTTATTTTTACCGTAAAATCGATATTATATTCGCCGGCAGGTATCGCATCGTCCCCCACCTTTACGATATAAAGCCGTTTCTCATCGGTTTCTATCTTGAACGGGCCGTTTATATCTTTGGCATTTTCGAAATCAAAGCATTGCGCCAAATCGTCCCAAGCTATTTTTTCTCCATCCTTGTATATATTGCCTTCGCCATATTGGTTTATCTTTATTCTAAAATCAACGGTATCCTCTTCTGTAAGGTCTACGGAGGTCACTTCATTACCGTTATACAGTACTTTTTTGGAGACCACCGCACCTTGAGTTTCATACCGCAGTATTGTATTTGCGCCTTGGATTTTAGTTGTATCGTCTATATTGAGGGATACGGCGTTTGTCACGCTGTTTGCATCGCCCACCACGACGGCATAATACCTTAGCTGTATATTCGCGAATCCTTCATAAGCCTCCGCTCCCTTTGTAACCACCGCCTTAAAACCAGTGCCTTCCCTGCTTATCGTGATATCGACAGGCCCTTGGTTTTTGAATTCAAGCGTTTCACCTGTCGGATTAGTCGGGGTCACGGTACGCTTATTGATATCCACTTTTGTGATACATTTTCCAAGGGGCACACTTGTATCTCCCGCCACACTGCAAAGGGCAAGGTTGCCTCCGCTCAGGTCGTCCTTGAAGGTTGCATTTAACTTATCATCACATTGTACACCAAAGCCGACGGAATAGCCTATGGGCTTTTCAGGATCGTTCATTACGAAGTCTGTACCTACCTGTTTGACGTTGCTCCATACTTTCTTCTTCAGGTACGGCTTTTCCTCCGTGTCTCCCGTTCCGATACCTATCCCCACATCGGTGCTGGATGTTGATGTCTCCACATTGCCCAAGCCAACCTTTATCTCGCCCTTGCCATCCCCGTCATAGCCTATGGTGTTTACGATGGCGGCAATGGTGAACGACATATTCAGGTTCTGGTTTCCCTCGGCTATTTCCTTAAAGATGAGCGTGGCTTTGTGGCTCGTCTGGTCGTAGCTTGGCGGCCATTCAAAATACTTGTACAGCTCATTCGGAAAATCCCTGATCTCAAGAAACTCAGGCAAGTCTATTGTAAGAGTCTCCCCCTTTGTTATGTTTGGAAGTGTGGTCAGGTCATCGTCCCTTAACACCACGGTAAACTTATACTCTTCTCCGTCATGTACCATGGTCTGGCTGGAGGTGACCAACACCGACAGGCCTCCGTCGCCTTTAACCGGCACCTCGTCGCCCAGCAGTATTATTCCATCCTCCCCTTCGGGCGTTGCTGCATTAACACCGTCCTCCCCAATGGTCTGGCTTGCCTCCGGCATATCGGTGGGTTCAACATACGCAGGAGTGGGCGTTGCGGTAAATCCTTCCTCGTCTATCTCTATTATATCCGGCCCGAGCGCGCCGCCTTCTGCGGGTAATTCACCGCTCTGCTGCGGTTCCTCCGGCGTTGGCTCCGCCTCCAGCAGATCGGATTCATCCAGTATCACTATGCCCGGCTCCTCATTTAAGGCCATGGCAGTGCTCATAAGCACCTGACCGGCAAGCATCGTAAGCATCAGCAAAGCAGCAAGCACGCGATTAAAGCTCTTGTATTTCATAGTCCTTATCCCCCTTGATCCTTTGTCTTATGGCTGCATTGCCGCATATATGAGCAGCCGGTGTGTCCCTTTCCCGACCGGGGTACATGTCACCAGAGTAAGCGAGTATCCGTCGTTGTGGGAACTCAGCGCATTAAACAGCTCCTCCGGCTCGATAGTTTCCTTCCCCGTAACGGTATATGTATAAACATCTCCATCTCCAGCGGAAAGGTTTATCTCGTCCCCTGCTTCCAGCTCATCCAGCCTGTTGAAATGTCTGCCGTATTTTTTCATCCGGTGGCCGAATATGACGCAGTTTCCCGGCGCACCCATCTCAGCCGATG
>OIEN01000698.1_pt1 | contig 18634 bp, 14 predicted proteins | sample 1581741 | NCBI WGS metagenome assembly OIEN01 (sample SAMN01760944, study PRJEB22395) | human gut metagenome | reverse complement strand
ACCATGTCATGCTGAGTTACCTCCAAGGAGAGATTCAATACCAGGATCTGCGCGAGCACGTCAAACTGGAAGAGCAGAAGTGGATCCGCAAAGCCAAACGCTACAGTCTTTATGACGACCAGCCTTACCGCATAAAATAACCGGTAACGGGAATTATGGCAGAATAGGGCGGCTTTCCAGTCGCTCTATTTCATATTATCTAACCTCGGTCACTTCATGACAATTACCGAGCTTCGTGACCGTTCTCTCTTATGATATAGCATTCAGGGGCATATCGGGTGTTTCAAAAATGATGAAACATCAAAAAATGTAAAAAAATATTCTTGATTCGACAAAAGGATAGTATATTTCCTCTAAAAAACAGTTTCTTTCTTATGTGACGGGCGTAAAGATCGCAGATTTTTATGTAAATTTGTAGCGCTTATGCAGTTGACACTAAGGACTGCAAAGTGGTTGCTTAATATTTAAGTGGTTGCTAAAAAAAGGTTAATAGCCTATTATACTGTTATGATTAAGAAGCTAGTACTCATAGTATTGGTACTATATGGCGGCTGCCTTTCCGCGCAGAACAGGCAGGAGGTTCGGGATTCCGTAAAAATCTATTTTCAACAGGGGAAAACCGAGCTTGTGCCATCTCTTAAAAGTAACCGATCAGCTTTGAACAGAATTTCGGACAGTCTTCGCACAAGTTACGCCGACTCGGTCTATCAATTAAGGAAGATTCTTGTTGTGGGAGGAGCGTCCCCTGAAGGAAGCGTCCAGCTCAACAAATGGCTGTCGGAGCGACGCGCCGAAGTGTTGTTCGACTACCTTTCCCGCTACGGAGCCTTACCAGACTCATTGAGAACCTCACGATTTCTCGGGAGGGACTGGAACGGACTGATCCAACTCGTGGAGAATGATCCGGAAGTACCTCATAAAGAGGCGACTCTGTACTTGCTGCGCAAGATAGCGAGAGAATCGGTGACGAATGGTGATGTCAAAGGCGACCATCTCTACCGTCTCCGCCAGCTTTGCGGTGGCGAGTCCTACAACTACATGTACAGAAACCTGTTCCCGGAACTCCGCGCCTCCAGACTCTACCTCTCCTACGAAAAGGTGTGGAACCCGGTAGGAGCGCTGACCCTGCAGGGGATGCGCCTTGTCCCGCCGGCAACCGACATCATAAGGAAGGACACGCCAAAAGCATCTTCACCGAAGCCATTCTACATGGATTTCAGGACCAATCTCCTTTACGATGCCCTGCTCGTCCCGAACATCGGTGTCGAATTCTACCTCGGAAGGAACTGGTCTGTCGTGACCGACTGGATGTACGGCTGGTGGAAATCAGACAAGGTTCATTGGTACTGGCGCACCTACGGTGGAGACCTGACCCTGCGCAAGTGGTTCGGCAAGGCCGCGAAGAGGAAACCACTGACAGGCCACCACATCGGTGTCAACGGCCAGATATTCACCTACGACTTCGAGATCGGAGGCACCGGCTACCTCGGAGGCAAGCCAGGCGGCACTCTTTGGGACAAGATGAACTATTCGGCGGCTCTGGAATACGGCTACTCTGTTCCGATAGCCCGGAGACTGAACCTTGATTTCTCCATAGACCTTGGCTACAGCGAAGGAACCTATCATGAATATGACCCTATCGACGACTGTTACGTATGGCAGTCCACCAGGCAGAGGCACTGGTTCGGCCCGACCAAGGCGGAAGTGTCTTTGGTATGGCTCATAGGCCGCGGCAACTACAACAGCAACAAAGGAGGCAGACGATGAAAAAGGGATTACTGAATATGTTGGTGTGCGTGCTGGCCGCCGCCCTGTGCTCCTGCAACCACAAGGAACTGTGCTATCATCACCCGCACACAGCGTCCGTCAAGGTTGAGTTTGACTGGCGTGACGCCCGCGAGGCCTCTCCGGAAGGCATGTGCGTGTTCTTCTATCCTATGGAAGGCGAGGAAGCCCCGATGCGCCGGTTCGACTTCAAGGGAAAGACCGGCGGACAGATTGACATCCAGGTCGGCAAATACCGGGTCCTCTGCTACAACAACGACACCGAGATTGTCCTCATGCGCGGAACCGAAGGTTTTGACACCCACGAGGCCTACACCCGCAACGGAGACCTTTTCGAGACCATCTACGGAGCGTCCGCCAGAAGTTCCGCGCCACGCGCGAACGGCACCGAGGACGAACGGGTGGTCCTCAGTCCGGAGATGATGTGGGGATGCACGGCGCTTGACGTGGAGATCACCGAGACAGGAACCAGTTACATCTGCATACCTGAAAGTGAGAAAGACGAATGGATCGGCAAACCGGCCACGCACACCGAGCAGGTCATCACGCTCTATCCTCATGAATTGATCTGCACCTACACCTATGAGATCCGTAACGTGAAAGGCCTTGGCCGTGTCTCCCAGATGTGCGGCTCGATCACAGGAATGGCTCCGTCACTGCTTTTCCACGACGAATCAGTCGGCAAGGAGTGCGTGACGATTCCTTACGAGGCCAATGTCGGGGACGCCACAACGATAGTCGGCAAGTTCCTGACATTCGGACACAACGAGACAAACACAGAGCCGCACCGGATGCTGCTTTATGTTTGGATGGACAACGGCGAGAAGTACTGCTACGGAATCGACAGCGATCGGTTCGATGTGACCGGCCAGGTTCATTCCGCACCGGACAAGCGCCACGTCCACATCATCATCGACGGCCTTGACCTCCCGAAACCTATCGGCGAAGGAGACCTTGACACAACAATCGATGACTGGCATGAGATCAACGAGGACATCCACATGTAAACACGTATAAACACAAAAAAGACCTATAGTTTTTTATTAAAAGCAACGTTTAATTTATCTAAAAACCTAAAAAGATGAAAACCAAGTATTTGTTTGGAGCGGCAGCGGCGCTGATGATGGCCGCGTGCTCCCAAGACGAGCTGGTGAGCGTGAAGCAGGACGGGATCGCCTACAGCGTGACCGCGTCAAAGCAGACCCGCGCTGCGGACTCCTACTGTAACAACGCCCTCCCTGAGAGCTTCAAGGTGTGGGCCAGGACGACCGACGGCAACCTCTACATCAACGGCGACGTGATCAAGAACGAGGGCGGCGTGTGGACCGACCAGGCCGGAACCCGCTACTGGCCGGAGAACAAGGCCCTGGACTTCTACGCCCAGGTGAACGGCGACAATGAGTTCAACTTCAACAACGGAGCCCCTACCTTCGACAACTTCACGGTGAAGGACAACGTGACCGAGCAGCTCGACCTGATCTACTCCGTCAACAAGAACGTGACGAAGCCAGGTGACGGCAAGGTAGTCCTCAACTTCCGCCACGCCCTCTCACAGGTGTGCTTCAGGGCCAAGAACAACATGAAGACCATGCAGGTCGAGATCAAGGGCGTGAGCGTCGGACACCTCACCAACGCCGGAACCTTCGCGTTCCCGGCCGAGAGCACCGACAAGAACTACGTGCACCCTTCACACGGCGACGAGGTTGACCCTAACGCCCCAGAGCTCAACGGCGGCGTGTGGACCATCCCGGCTGACGCGGCCTACAACAAGAAGTATGACGTGACCCCAATCGACGGCACCGTCGTTCTCCCTGCCCAGTGCGGCGTGAAGAACCTCACCTGCCCTGAGGACAACCACCAGAACGGTTTCGCTCAGGTGCTCACCCTCCTCCCTCAGGAGGTGAAGGCGTGGGACACTACCGTTAAGGGATCCGACTACAACGGAGCGTACTTCCTCGTTAAGGTTGTCCTCTCCAATGTTGTGAAGGACGACTCCGGCGCCGAGGTTGCGACCGTTGTCTATGACGGCCTCGCCGCGGTTCCTGTCAATGTCAAGTGGGAGCAGGGCTACCGCTACATCTACACCTTCGTCTTCGACGAGGGCGGCGACGGCGGCTGGACCCCGGATCCGAACGACCCTAAGCCTGTCCTCACCAACATCAAGTACGACATCACTGTCGACGACTTCATCCCGGTAGAGAAGGATGGCACCAAGATGGACACAGGTAAGGACGACGAGAAACCTGCTGAGACAACCACCTACACACTGGTTTACAATGCCAACGGTGGAGTGTTCGGCACCAGTGAAACCAGAACCGCCACAGGAAAGTCAACAGAGGACACCTACTCGTTCACCGTTGACGGCACATTCCTTCCGGCACGTGATGGCTATACTTTCCTTGGCTGGGCCGAGACATCTGACGCAACCGAGGCGAACATCGCCGCAGGCGCGACAGTCAACCTCACCAAGGAGGCCAACTCAAAAACCATCTATGCAGTCTGGGAGAAGGATGCTGTCACTTATGACTACAAACTCATCTTCGATGGCAACGGTGCGACAACCGGAGTTCCTGCCACACTCACATATAACGGCACTGAGGAGACCTACGAGTTCACAGTTCCGGAGGCATCTGACATGAAATACGGTGAGCGCAAGTTCATGGGATGGTCAGACACCAAGGACGCATCCACCCTCGAGGCCATCAAATACAAGGCTGGAGACAAGGTTACTGTGACAAAGGACGTTCCTGTCAAGACCATCTATGCCGCTTGGGGCACACCTACCGGAGTCATCGTTCCTCCAGTAGCCGGCGGAGAGGATTGGTAATAGAAGAATCAGAACATTCTGACAATGAGACGATTCTCATCAATAGCATTAGGCGTACTGGCCATGGCGGCGATCTCCTGCTCGGATGATCTCCGCGATGGCGGTACACCTGCTTTGGAAAGCGCTCACATCACGGTCTATGCCAGCAAAGGCGACGCTGAGACCCGTTCTATCCTCAGCGAGGAGAACGGTAACCTCAACTGCGCGTGGACAGATGGCGACCAGCTGCTCGTCACCGATGTGAACGGAGGCACAAAGGGTATTTTGGAACTTACTGACGTGAATGCCGGAAAGTTCGAGGGTACTCTTATGGGATTGTCAGAAGGCAAGGTGACCCTGAAGTATTTTTACCTCGGAACCGGAGTTGTCCCTAACACAGGAAGCCAGAGTTATATCTACGACATCGCCGCCCAGGACGGAACGATTGAGTCGCTGAGCAAGAATGACGCCCTCTCCACCCAGGCTGAGATCGCTGTCATCGACGGTGGCGCTTACCCTGATGGAACACTCCAGCTGGAACGTCACTTCTCTTTCTCTCACTTCACCCTCAAACTCCCTGAGGGAGTGACCCTGAACGGCGAGCCTGTCACCATCTCCGGCGAAAACCTCTTCACCAAGGCCACCCTCGGTCTGGCTGACCGTGCAATCTCCGACAAGACTGCCGGCACCATCACCGTTAACCCTGGCAAGGACAACTTCTACGTGAACCTCATCCCGGCCACATCCGTAACCCCTGTTTTCAAGGTTACCATCAACGGTAAAGAGTACGAAGGTTCCCTCAGAACCCGTGACATCGCCGCCGGCAAGTTCCTCCGTAAGAAGGACGGCGACAATGATTCCGGAGTGACTGTGGACATGACCGTTGCCGGTGGTGATGAGCCATCCAAAGACGACATGGTAGGTCCTGAGTTCGAGATTGACGGCAAGAAGTACCGTTTCACGTCCGGCAACCTGTACTACAACACGAAGACCGGTGTGTGGGGCATTCACGAACACCAGACGGACTTCACCAACGCCGGAGGCCTTGACCTTCAGGATGGCCCGGTTGAGAAGACACCTGAACTCATCGGTCTCTTCGCTTGGGGAGCGACAGGTCTTGAGGACGCACAGAAGCCGACTACGTTGAAAGAAGCTCTTTGGCAGCAATCGTATGACGGACATTACTTCCCGTCAACAGCCGGTCAAAGCAAGAACAGCACAATCAAGACCCTGTGGTCCAATGAGTATGTTTACGACTGGGGACGCGCGTACATGGAGAGCGGCAGAGCAGCGGACGACGACCGCCAGTACCTGACACCTTCCACAGAGATATTCACAGCCCTTATGAAAAGCGGATTCGTCCAGGGTGCGACCATTAAAGGAGCGGCTTCCGATGGTTCAGATGTCGTTGGACTCATTGTCATTCCGGATGTGAATGAACTCACTGAGGCAAAGGATTTCATCCGTTCCGTTGAAGGAGCTTCCTGTCTTTCAAGCATGCCGGCAGTCATCCACAACAACAGCGGCAACACGTTTAACTACAAGAACATCACTCTTGACAGTTACGACGTGCTCAAAAAGCTCAATGATGCGGTGTTCTTCCCGGCCGCGGACAAGCGTAACCTTACCGACGGCAAAGTCTATGAGTCAAAAGATATGGGTTGGTACTGGTCGTCGACAAGCAACACTACGACGAACGGATACAATCTGTTCTTCAACGGGAAATCCGGAGGTTTCGCTTATAATGGATCAGCAAGCAGCTCAAGCATGGGCCGCTTCAACCAGATGGCAGTGCGTCTGCTTGTGGAAGTGAAATAACAACAACTATATGAATATTACTTAAAATTAGAATCAAAAATGAAAAAGAATATTTTCGTATATGCGGCATCGCTGCTTCTCCTCGGTCTCGGGGCTTGCTCAGAGGAGCAGGAGTTTGCACCGCAGAATGACGGGACCGTCAAGATGACGGTCTATGCCAGCAAAGGCGACGCTGAGACCCGTTCTATCCTCAGCGAGGAGAACGGTAACCTCAACTGCGCGTGGACAGATGGCGACCAGCTGCTCGTCACCGATGTGAACGGAGGCACAAAGGGTATTTTGGAACTTACTGACGTGAATGCCGGAAAGTTCGAGGGTACTCTTATGGGATTGTCAGAAGGCAAGGTGACCCTGAAGTATTTTTACCTCGGAACCGGAGTTGTCCCTAACACAGGAAGCCAGAGTTATATCTACGACATCGCCGCCCAGGACGGAACGATTGAGTCGCTGAGCAAGAATGACGCCCTCTCCACCCAGGCTGAGATCGCTGTCATCGACGGTGGCGCTTACCCTGATGGAACACTCCAGCTGGAACGTCACTTCTCTTTCTCTCACTTCACCCTCAAACTCCCTGAGGGAGTGACCCTGAACGGCGAGCCTGTCACCATCTCCGGCGAAAACCTCTTCACCAAGGCCACCCTCGGTCTGGCTGACCGTGCAATCTCCGACAAGACTGCCGGCACCATCACCGTTAACCCTGGCAAGGACAACTTCTACGTGAACCTCATCCCGGCCACATCCGTAACCCCTGTTTTCAAGGTTACCATCAACGGTAAAGAGTACGAAGGTTCCCTCAGAACCCGTGACATCACCGCCGGCAAGTTCATCCGCAAGAATGACAGCGAGAACACAGGTGTGATCGTGGACATGACCGAGCCTCAGCCAGACGAGGACCCAAGCAACCCTGGCAACACCGACCACTGGGGTGGTGACAACATCGATCCTGCTTATAAGTTAGGCACACTCACCAAGGTCGCTGATGCGGATGGTTGGACAGTAAATGTTGATATTTATGGTAATGGTGGTTTCGCCACATATATTACTTACCTGAACAATGGAATAAAGAACGGTCTTTTAACTTCAGGCACATACGCTTATTATTTCCAGTGGGGACGTTGGTTAGGATTCCCGACTTCATGCAAGAACACTCACTTCAACGATGGAGGATCAGCTTCAGTTCAATATCCAAAAGAATCACAATACCTTAATGGAATTAATATTTACGATACCAAACTAGGATACATTTGGAACTCTGGACTATTCGTATCATACGGTACTTGCTGGATGGGAAATACAGACTGGACATCAAGCAGAGTTAATAACTGCTCAATAATATTCGGTAAGGTCTATAATATGGGTACAGATAACCTTGATTATGTAGGAGCAAACGAGGATTGTACTTGGGAAGAGCGCAGCGGCAATCCTTGCCCAGATGGTTATCGTCTTCCTACCGCAGCAGAATTAGCGGTCTTGATTCCTACCACAGGATCAGTCGATGGCAGTTATGCAGAGGTTAAGACAGTTGATGGCATCAAATATGCCATGCAGTGGAAAGTAAACACTAGCAATGCAAAACCTTGCGTTGAAATCAGATCTGTAAGGACAAGTGCGGCCACAGTCTCTGTTGATGATCCAATATTCAATGATGCCAAAGTCGTAAGGCTGCCAGCCTATGGCTACATGAATAATGGAGCCGAGTGGAGTTCAAACAATGAAGTTGGTCTGTATTGGTCCAGCGAATCTGGAACTAATGAAGTCGATGGCACAAAAGGTCTTGGCGGCAAGTCCTTGCTGATTAAATTCACTGGAAGCAAAGCAGAGATGGTTATCTACGTGGCACCACGCAGTTTCGCTGGTCAAGTTCTCCCTATCAAGGATCCAAATGCCAAGTCAGCCACCCTCACTCCTTGGCTTCCGCTGTCAGGAATTTAATCCCGACATAACCTGAGTGATCATATTCACCCATCCCCAATTGAGAGGCAGCGTCCCTACCGGGCCGCCGCCTCTTTTTCGTTCCGCCCCCATATTCACCGCCGCACTTCCGCTCTTCCCCAACCCAGACTACCCCTTCATCCGCCACTTCAGTAGCAAAAATGGGAAATAACGTTGCCCATGAGTGCTCGACAACACCCTTGAGAGACGAAAAGTGAAGAAAACGTTTCCCAAGAGTGCGGAATACACTCTTGAGGAGCAAAAGAGGCCGAAAGCGCATCCCCATAGACCAAGGAGAAATGCTACTCCTGTCAGTTAGCCCACAATCACAGAAAAATATTCAAAACCGGAGCCAACTTCACTAGCTCCTCCCGTCGCATCGACGGCTGGAAGATCATTCAGTAGCCACGAATGCCACTGACAAACCGACAATAGAATAGGCTTATCATATACAAATTGTCGGAAGCCGGTGGAGAATCAACCGTTGACTCTCAATCGGTTACAAAATGCTGGCCTCTCATTTCGACCATCAGCATTTCACAACACACTAATAATAAACATCTTAGCCGCCACGGCATTTATGGTAGGCCTAATGGCGGCGCAACCGATAGGTATGAAGACAGAATACCGTCACCGTGAGCAAAAAAACGCTCTCCGAGTGACGGCTCCTACCGGCGGACAATGACCCTTTCAATGCGGCGGGGAACCGAGGTCATGATCTCGTACGGAATGGTGTCCAGGATGCGCGCGAGCTCGCTGACTGTAGGATCCTCACCGAATATTGTCACGGTGTCCCCCACTTCGGCTGGTACTCCGGTCACATCGACCATGCACATGTCCATGCAGATGTTGCCGATCGTGGGCACACGATGGCCATTCAGAGCGAAACTGGCGTTGCCGCAGCCAAGGTGTCTGTCGATTCCGTCGGCATAGCCCACCGGAATTGTGGCGATCCGGGTACCTTCATGGGCGATCAAGCCATGCTGTCCATAGCCGATGGCGCCATCCTCCGGCTTCAGTTCCTTGATCTGCAAAATCTTCACTTTCAGAGAGGCGACAGGCTTAAGACGCACTTCCGGCAGAGCGCTGATCCCATATATTCCCACCCCAAGACGCACCATGTCATGCTGGAAACGCGGGAAACGCTCGATTCCCGCGGAGTTTAGAACATGCCACATCGGATGGTAGCCAAGAGCCTCGTCAATCCTCGCGGCGTTGCTCTCGAACATCGAAATCTGCCCCAGCGTGAACTGGTCCATGGACGGATCCTCGGCGACCGCGAGGTGTGAATATACCGACTTGACCTTCACCTCTGAATGAGTCCTAAGATATTCAATCAATTCATCCAACTCGCTGGTCATGAAGCCGAGGCGGTGCATTCCAGTGTCGAGTTTGATGTGGATCGGGAAGCCCTCGATGCCGCGGCTCTGCAGGGTGGCGACAAGGGCCTTCAAGGTATAAATATTCGGGATTCCGGGTTCAAGACGGTTATCGATGATCTCATCGAAATAGTCCGTGCCGGCTGTCAGCACAAGAATCGGCAGGCTGATACCAGACTGCCGCAGTTCCATTCCCTCAACCGGAAGCGCCACCGCCAGATAGTCCGCTCCGGCGTTCTGCATCATCAGAGCGAACTCCACGGCCCCATGACCGTAGGCGTTGGCTTTCACCAGCACCAATAGTTTGGTGGTACGACTCAACTTTGAGCGGAAGTACCTGTAGTTGCCGAGACAATTCTGGAGATTCAGTTCCAGTCTTGAGAAATCTGTTACGCCGTTTGACATATCACTATCGAAATTCTGACAAAATTACTGTTTTTCTGCCATAATATCCGCCAAAATCTCTATATTTGACATCTGGCCTGATGCTTGATGAGATGTCCGGTGGTGGGCAGTCACCGGCTAAAGGTTGTTTTCCGCAGGTAATTGCCTACTTGCAAAAGTTGAATTGAATAATTTATAGAGTATGAGCACTGGATTAATCTGGATCATCATGATTGTGGTTATGATCCTCAGTCAGATCATCCAAAGCATGCTTCAGAGCAGATTTGAGAAATATTCCCGCGTTCCGACCAACAATCGGATGACGGGTGCGGAGATCGCCACAAAGATGTTGGCGGACAACGGGATCACCGATGTCAAGGTAACCTGCATTCCGGGTCGTCTGACAGACCACTACAATCCGCAGACAAAGACCGTGAACCTCAGCGAGGCGGTTTACAATTCGAGCAGTGTCGCGGCGGCCGCTGTGGCGGCTCACGAATGCGGCCACGTCCTTCAGCACGCCAAAGGCTATCTGCCGCTGCAACTCCGCACGGCTCTCGTGCCGGTCGTAAGTTTCTCAAGCAGAATCGTGCAGTGGGTTCTTTTGGCTGGAGTCATTCTCGTTTCGATGTTCCACAGTTATCCGGTCCTGATCGCCGGAGTGGTTCTCTTCGCTTTGACCACACTTTTCAGTTTCGTCACCCTTCCTGTCGAGATCAACGCCAGCCACAGGGCCGTCAATTGGCTTGAGAACGCCGGCATCACCAACTACGAGACACGCCCGATGGCGATAGACGCTCTCAAATGGGCCGCCTACACCTACGTCATAGCCGCTGTCGGCTCCCTCGCCACGCTACTCTACTACCTCTCCTTCCTCAACGACCGGAAGTAAACAGAGACATCTTGAGGATTGCCCCCTCAACAACAAACAAAGGTAATGAATATGCCAACCGATGTGGTTTCCGACAACCGCATCGGTTGTTTTTTTGTTTTGCTACGCATCGGCTGCTCATTCAGCGCATCGGCTGCTCCTTTTTACAAAACGGCGGCATAACCACCTTCAATACACACAGGCTGAATGTGTGTTATATGCCACCCACGCCTTCAGGTTTCACGCAGTGAAATAAAATGTTTTGGAAGCCGAATGTGTGTTATATGCCACCTATGCCTTCAGGATGGTTAGGCGGCATAAGGACTCAAAGCCTTGGCTTTCTCACGGACATCGGCATTCTCACTCCCAAAATCTTCCTCTATATAATCTGTCCACCTGAATATAGCCTTGTGTCGATAACGCCATATTCATCAAAAGTCCAGTCCGCCGGATACTGATGCCTGACTTTCAAGATATTCCTTCGCTCAACCATCGTCAGGTCTCCGATAGTGCGTATGTCTCTGAAATGGTGCGGCGCCACATATCCACTGGAGGGATCGCCAACATCGGCATATTCCAATCGTCGCGCATGCGTTGGATTCATCGTCGCAACATAGGGACGTCCAATTATATTCCCACTTGAAACTGAGCCACTTCCTGTAAAACAATCCGGTGCGTTGGACCACCTGTACTCTGAAGGCATCCTGTCAAATCCAGCCGCCAACGGATTTCTGAATATGTAAGCTATTGTCTTCATAAGTTGCCCTTTCGTGGTGATCGCCAGAGCCGAAAACTTGAACCCTCGCCCTCTGTTCTCCTGAGCGAAACGTTTGTTCAAATAGTTGGCCACGGCGAAAACATACAGTTTCATAAACCGACGACAGCTCTCCTCATGCCCATTAAGGCAAAAGTGCACGTGATTATCCATCAGAACAAACGCAAGCACAACGGTCCCGGCTTTCCGAACCAAAGCAGGGATCACATTCATCCCATAGACTTTAGCGTCAGTGTCCGGGAACATCACATCAGCGCGGTTACCGTCAGTGTAACAATGATAGCAGTCTATGACAGAATCGAAGAAATCATTTGAATAAGTTCGGGCCATAATTGTTTTTGGGAAATATATACAAGTTGACTACCTTCCTCCATATCGTGCCGACACTGGTGTACCAAATGGACAAAAAGATGCCGTTGGTACAGGAAACGCGCTTCTGGTGTACCAACAAGGACAAGACATCAGTTTCGGGCCAGTGGAAGGAAACTATGGCAGAACAGTAGGTGTCATTCCTGATTCACATCCATCAACCTTAGGTGCGGCATTGTCGTTTCAGATCCAAACAACTATTATTCCGGGTGAAAAAATGGTGGTTATACACCCGGGGAGACATCACTGATTGGAGTCGGGTGCGGAAAGCCACTTTTTTCACCCGATGCATAAGTCCGGGATCTTCCGCCACACATTGTCTTATATGACAACGATGGAGATTAGGTCCTTTACATACAGATTTTTGCGCAGGAATATCAACGGTGCGCAATTATTTAAATATCAGCGTTATAAGAGAAATGTTAGCCAACTCCTATATAGGACCCTAAATGAAAATGAAATCGATTCTTTGATTACTCAACTTTCACTGAAATCTCTCCGGTCTTGCCGTCCTTGTCGGTTACGGTTACTGTGGTGGCAGCGGCCTTGACCTCAACGGTGAACGAACCGATTCCTTGTTGTTGTCGGCAACAGAGATTGTGGCTGCTCCAGTCGCGACACCTGTCACGGTAATCTTCTCTTTGTCAACCGTTACAGTGGCGAGTTTCTCATCGCTGGACTTGACGGTGAAAGGCTGTGTACCGTTCTTCACGGTAACCTCAACGGTCTTGCCTACCTCAACCTCTGCCTTGGCTACGCTGAAAGTAAGAGAATCCGGAGTCTTGTTGTCATCTGGGTCACAGGAGGTGAACACGAACGAGCCGAGGCAAAGAGCTGCCATCACAACTGAACTGATAAAACTTTTCATTAGTTTAAATCCTTAATTGTTAATAATCAATAGATCAGCCGCCACGCAACCAACATTTCGCATATTTCTGAGATCGGGTCATAGACATTAGCGCATCGGTTGGCTTTCAATCTGGATGTCTGAGCCGAGAGCGGAGTTTATGAGGTTTAGGATTTCCGGAAGAGAGGATGTGGAGAACTCTCCGCTTAGGCTCCGGGATTCACCGGACGAATGGCCGGCATCAAAAGCAACGAGCGTGACATCGTAATATTCAGAGAGTTCGGAGAGAACTTCTGGCAGCGGGGTGTTGTCGTAGATAAACTCGCCGGTGGCCCATGCGGCAGGGTTCGGGTGTTTCGGAGTGATTTCAACTGGCTTTGACGCAGCCGGATCCAAAACCGCGGACTGTCCCTTGGTCAGGATCAGGGCTTCTTCGCCAGACCTTATGGCAGAGAAGAGGACCTTGCCCGAGACAACGCTCACGCTGATGGAGTCCGCGCCTCGGTCACTGAGCTTGCCAAAGTGACCGTGGGTATCGCTGCGGCGGTGCGCTTCGACAGGCTCAGCGACAGAGTTAGCGTGAGCATCAACCTGAAAGCGGGTGCCGAGGACTTTGACGAAACCGGATCCGGCATCAACACGGAAAGGGGCGCGGTCATCGTGACGGACGTTGAAATAAACCTTGCCTGTCATCTGGACCAGACGCTTGTCCTTGTGCTTCTGGAGACGAAGGGTGGATCCAGGGGCAAGGGTAACGGACGAGGAATCCGGAAGAGTGAAGGTCTGGGCAATGTCGTAGGCGGCATAGTCGATCCATGAGGTTAGCCATGAAAGATAAAGGAATATGCCGACAGCGGCCGCTGCCGCGACTCCGGCGATGCGTTTCAACATCACAGTGCGCTTCGACAGGCTCAGCGACCGACGCAAGGAGCCGTTCTGCGACCGTGCCAAGGCTTTCTTCGGGTCAAAGCGGTTCTCTTCGTAGGACTTGGCCACGAAGTCTATCATTCTGTCTTCGTTGGTTTTCATGCAATTCCTTTCTTATATTCCGATTTCGGACACTTCGACAGGCTCAGCGACCGGACTTTTACCTTTACCGGAGACGCATTTGAAGAAATATGTCACCGTGCCTCTTTGGACGGATTCTGACGAATATTCATAGAATACGGTCTCCGCTTTTATGGACAAGACATCGAAATCCTTAAACTCACAAACAATGTCCTTGAACACATAAAGCTGTTTCTCATATCCCATATCGTCTTCAAATTCCCGTCCTGGAAAGGTTAACGACTGCGGGAATGTTCCATCGGCTTCGATCTCGAAAGCCTCGTACAAACTATATGGCTCCCACCATACTTCCGACCGCCAATTTGGATAGACATACAGTTGAGCGACCCTGCATTCCCAGACAATTCTAACTTTATATGCAAAGGTTTCATCCATATCCACATTGAGATGATCCATATAGTCCAAACGACCACCCAAAGCCGTGGATAATTCCGTCAGGAAATCCGGATCCGAGATCCCGTCATCATTCAGGTCAATTCTGCCTTCACTCCATTCAGCGGATTCGAGGGCATATTCACCGACAATCCGGTCCATCGTGGCGGTGGCGGCGTCGGACATCCAATAGTCGATCTTCTCCTGACAGGAACAAAGCAGCAGGAGAGTCGCAAGAGCATATTCAATTCGTTTCATATCAGTCGATTTCATAGTCAGTGGATGTCATCACGGAGACGAAGCCGATGCCGTCGCCGGCCACATTCGTCGGATAAGGTTTTTCGGCGAAGAAAGTCAGACCGGCAAGGTCAGAGTTCTCAAACCAAGCGGCGTTGATGTAGTTGTAGGTCTGGCGGTCAAGAGCCAGAAGACGCACCGTAACTCCAGAAAGCCCACCCCTCCGCAAAGAGATTCTAAATATGTGGGAGCCTCCTTCAAATCCAGTGTCAGTGAATATGTTGTACCCGTTGGCGAAATAATCGGACTCGGAAAAACTAAGGTTGATTCCGGGATTAAGAAGCGGTTCGCTTGAATTGTCTATTTCCAATCGCTTATTGTAGGCATAGCCGAAATTCCAGGCCTGAAGCATATAATAGTTTTTCTCGCCAGGTTTGTCTTTCACGTGAACTCCCATTCCAAGAGTCTTGATGTAGTCACTGCCTTTGGAAGACTTCTTATAAAGATGAGTCGTGTCCACTCCGGCAATGACAGGCGCATCCAAGGCCACTGCCGTCGCCTCCGCCCTCATCCCTTCAGACTCCACGACAACCCGGACCTCATCTCCAGCCTTGAAATCAGCCCTGAACTTGAACACATTATGGTACAGAAGTCCATCCGCTTTCTCAACATTATCAGAGGTCGCCACCAGTTCACCATTGACCCAACATTCAAGATAGCCGGACTTCAATTTTTCCGCCTTTTCGTGAGTGCTGACACCGACGCAGACAGTGTGCGTCGTGTCACCGGTTGACATCAAGGCGTTGACCAGCAGCATCCTCTCCGGACCAGGCAGCTCCACGGGAATATATTCCTCACAAGAGAAAAAAGCCATCGAGGCGACAAGGGCAAGTATGAATATCTTAGTTCGCATATTCATTAGAATTTAAAGGTGTAACTGAACGACGGCAGGAAAGTGAGGAAAGAGCGCTTCGAGATCGCGGGCTTCCACTCCCCTTCCTTCTCGTAGGCATCATAGACGCACCAGGAAGGGTTCTGCGCGCAGTAGAGGTTGTATATTCCGAAATTCCAGATCCGCTCGCCGTGGCGTTTTTGCTTCCGGAAGTTAACGCTGACATCAAGGTGATGCGTCGGAGGCAGACGGTAGTTGTTGCGTCCGCTGACATAGTCAACCGCCACGTCATCGCCGGAAGGGGTGATGAGAGCCGAGCCTCTGGTCGGGATGGTCATGCAGTTTCCGCTGAGAAACGCCCAAGAAGCGGTGAGGTCGATTCTTGAGTTGAATTTATGGTTCACAGTGGCATTGATTACGTGCCTCCGGTCAAACTGAGCAGGGAACCAGCGGCCATCGTTGATGCTGCCGTCACGGAAGATTCTCTCCGCCTTGGAGAGGGTGTACGCCAAGGTGCCGGTGGTCTTGCCGACAACTTTGCTGGCGTAGAGTTCCAGTCCGTAGGCTCGTCCCTCTCCCATCGAGACGTTGTCCTCCCAATTGACGGAAGATGACAGGGCCAGACGGCCGTCTTTATATTCAAGTACATTGTCTGTCCTCTTGTAGTAGCCTTCAAGGGAGAATTCCCAACCTTTCAGGCCGGTGTAATACGCTCCGGCTGAGACGAGGTCTGATGTCACGGGGCGGATCTCAGCGGTGATCGGCACCCAAAGGTCGGTAGGTATGTCCAAAGTCCCCGAAGTCAATTGATGGACGTACTGCGACATCCTTGAATATGCCGCCTTGGCCGACCAGTCGTCAGAGATGTCGAATTTGGCGGAGATTCTTGGCTCGGGGCAGAAATAGAACCTGCCCCTCACATTAAACAGGCTCAGATGCAGGCCCGGATTCACAGTCAAGCGGTTGCCGATGGAGATGTCGTCCTCGACGTAGAGAGACATCTCGTTGCCGTTCACCTGTCGGCTGGCCGCGTCGCTGTAAGTGGTGTCGGCGAAGACACGGCTGTCGTTCACGTCCTTGATACGTGATTTTGTGATTTCGGGACGGTAGCCGTGGCGGACATATTCTCCGCCGAACTTGATCAAATGGTTGGTTGAAGGGGTGTAGTCGAAATCCGCCTTGAGACCCGCGTCAAGGATTCCGGAGGAGTAGTCGCTGACGCTCCGGAACGAAGTCTCGCCGAGTTCGGATTTCTCCGAGTTTTCCGTGACAGAGTGTATTCCCATCCGATAAAGGTTGCCGTAGGCCGTGAAATCAGCGAACAGTTTGTTGTTGAATATGTAAGTCCACCTTGCGGACAGCACATTGTTGCCCCAGCTCAGGTTAAGGTTGTTCTCGTTACCGGTGATCATCGTGTACGGTTCATAGTCAGAGCCGTAGAACCGCTTGCTGGATTTGGATTTGTCCTCGTAGCGGAAATAGTCCCGTCCGCTGTAGAACCCGATCCAACCTCTGCTCCGGTCGGAGAACTTGTGCGAGACCTTGGCGTTGACATCATAGAAGGCGTAGTTCAGCGGACTGCCCGCCCATTTGATGACGCGATCGAAAAGGAATGTGTGCATTCCTCTGGCACTCAGCGAGAAAGTGGTGTTCCCGTTCTTCAAAGGTCCTTCCAGATGGAACTTCTCGGCAAGGAAGCCGGCGGTGACGCTTCCGGATATTTTCTTGGCATTGCCGTCGTTTGTGCGCACATCCACCACACTTGAGACCCTGCCGCCGTACCGCGCCGGGAAAGAGCCTTTGTAGACCGTGACTTTCTTGACGGCTTCGGGAGTGAAAACAGACAACAGTCCGAAAAGATGGCTGACATTGTAAAGCGATGTCCCGTCCAGAAGCATCAGATTCTCGTCCGCGCCGCCTCCACGGACGTATATTCCCGAAAAGCCTTCGTTGCCGCCTTGCACGCCAGGCATCATCTGGAGGGTCTTCAGAACATCCTTCTCGCCGAGGACAACCGGAGTGTTGGCGATGAGCTCGTTAGGGACTTCAATCGCCCCCATATACGTGGAGCGGATTCCGGCATCCTTGCGGGCGGTTATCCGCGCGCTCCTGATCTCTGCAGACGAAGCCAATGCCACATTTAGCGTGAGATCCTTTTTCAAGGAGATTCTCTTTGTCTTGGAGGCGCATCCTATGTAGGAATATGTCAGTTCTACCTCGCCCTCCGGAATGGTCAGGGAATAGAATCCGAAGTTGTTGGTGGAGGTGCCGGTCATTCCTGCCGCTGAGCGGCCTTCCTTACCGGTCCCTGTGTTTCCAACCCGGCCGGTCGCTGAGACACTTTTGGTCGCAGAGCCTGTCGAAGCGACAACTCCCGCCCCGATCAGCGTCTCCCCCGTCGCCTCGTCCGTGACATACCCACAAACCGTATAATGTTTCTTGGCCGGAACGTCACGTGTCAGAACCACATACCCGCCACGAACCTCCCACTTGATTCCCGTTCCTTCCAGAAGTCTGCCCAAGGCCTTCTCCAGCGTCAGCCCCTCGACGGAAGTCCCCTCATAGTTCTTATCAAGAAGTTTCCCGAGTTCCGAATCATAAACAAACCGCACACCTAACCGCTCCTTGAGCCTGTCCAAGTTCATTGAGACCGTCTCATTATCTTGCGAAAGACAGTCAAACGAGACTTGTGGCAAAGCAAGAATCACCAGTAAAACACCTTTGACAAGATTTTTCATCTTCTCTCATTTAAAAACTCATCTACTGCCCAAATCCTATTAGGGTAGTTTCACAAGTAAGACGCAGCGATTCTAAAAAGTACCATCCTTTTTCTGAAATATTCTCAAATATAACAACATTCTTCACAATACGTCAATAACACTCAGGTGCGCGAATATGCTCGCACCCGGAAGTGCAACTCGCTTGCCATCAGGCAGATGACATTTTAGGTGCGCAAGGTTTTTCACACCTGGAAGTCCTGAACACCAACAGAACGCTCTGTAACTAAGCCGACGACTCACAGGTGCGCGAATATGCTCGCACCTGGAAGTGCAACTCGCTTGCCATCAGGCAGATGACATTTTAGGTGCGCAAGGTTTT
>OIEN01000695.1_pt1 | contig 18658 bp, 14 predicted proteins | sample 1581741 | NCBI WGS metagenome assembly OIEN01 (sample SAMN01760944, study PRJEB22395) | human gut metagenome | reverse complement strand
CTAATAATGTTACATCTGCCATTTTTAATAAAACATTATCTACTCCTCCAATAAATACCCATTTAATTCCTTTTTCTTTCATATCTGCTAAACAACCACTAGCTCTTAAAGAAGAATATGTTCCTCCGTTTCCATCAGAAGCTTCTTTAATTTTTAATTCTTTGCTTATAAGAAGTTTTCCTTCTGTATCAACTAATGGTAACTCACTTTGCATAAATATTGTTACATGGTCTCTATCGTATCCAAAGTAATTATTTTTTTCTAGAAAATCTGTTGTTTCTTTATTATTTTCTTTACTTGTCATAATATACCATGGTATTACTGTATCATATTTTTTATTTGCTTCTTTTAAATTTTCTATTAATATTTCAAATAAATATTTTCCTTTTCCATATACATCTAATTTAAAAGTTCCTTTTGGTCCTGTGTGTCCTAATCTAGTTCCTTGTCCTCCTGCCATAGTAACAACAGCATATTTACCACTTTTTATAATTTCTTCTCCTATAGTGTCAAATTCATTTTTTTGTTCTTTTGTTAATTTTTCTTTATCATAGTAAGGAATTGATTCTATTATGTTTTCTTTTATTTCAATATCTATATTTTTTTCTTCTATTTCTTCATTTTCATGTTTTATATCATTTACTCTATGTTCAAATATTTCTATTATATCCTTTGCTCTTGTATCATATAAAGTTACAAGTTCTAGCCAGTCTAAATAAGATTTTGCTTTTCCTACAATAAAATTACTAATTTTTTTGCCTGCTTCATTTCCTTCTAATAATTCATTTTTATTTTTTAATGATTTCTTTAAGTTCTTATCTATCCCTGTTATTATTAGTTTTTCTCTTGCTCTAGTTAAGGCAACATACAAGAGTCTCATTTCTTCTGATAATAATTCTGTTTTAGACTTTAATTTTATTGCTTCTTTAGCTAAAGTACTATATTCTATTTTCCTTTCATAATTGATGTACTTAGGCCCAAATCCCATATCTTGATGTAACAATATGCTTTGATTTAAGTCTTGCATATTAAACTGTTTCCCTGTTCCACTTAAAAATACTATTGGAAATTCTAGCCCTTTACTTTTATGTATGCTCATTATTCTTATTACATTTTCGTTTTCTCCAATAAGTTTTGGAGCACCCATATCACTACCATTTTTACTAATTTTATCTATAAAATTTATAAAATTATATAATCCTTTAAAACTTCCTGCTTCATAATCTCGGGCTTTTTCAAACAACATTTTCAAATTGGCTGTTTTTACATTTCCGCCTGGCATTAAGCTTACATAGTTATAATATCCTGTAGTTTCATATATCTCCCATAATAGTTCATCTAATTTTAGATATTCTTGTTTTGCTTGTAAATCTTCTAAAAGCTTAAGAAATTCACTTATTTTATCTTTTAAATCTTCATTTTCTTTTGCTAAAATTAGTGCCTCAAAAAAGCTTACATTTTTATTTGTTACTCTTATTTCCACTAACTGATTGTCTGTCAAACCTACAATTGGTGACCTTAGAACAGTTACTAAAGCTATATCATTATCTGGATTATCTATTATTTTCAATAAACTCATTATAGTTTGTATTTCAATAGTTTCAAAATAGTTTGAGCTTGTATCGCAAAATACTGGTAATCCTAAGTTTAAAAATTCTCTTTCATAAATGTTTGCAGAGATGGCAGTACTTCTTAGTAATATTGCAAAATCTCTAAAAGTAGCTTTCCTATATCCTTGTTTTTTATCCCACACAAAATAATTGCTATCTAAAATTTCTTTTATTTTATTTGCAACAAATTTTGCTTCAATTTCAATATTATCAATTATTTCTACTTGCTCATCTTCTTCGTCTATATCTTCTTCATCTTCATATAAATCAATTATATGTAATTCTGCTTTTCCTCCTGCTAATTCTTCTGTTTCTTGATATTTAGCTCCTTGGTTTAAAAACTCTTTTTCATCATATTCTATATCTCCAAGTTTTACGCTCATAATATCTTCAAATACCAAATTTGTAATATCTAATATATTTTTTCTACTTCTAAAGTTTTCAAACAACTGTATTTTTCTACCAATTTCGCTTTGTTCTCCTAATTCTGAATATCTTCTATACTTGTCTAAAAAGAGTTCTGGTCTTGCTTGTCTAAATTTATATATACTTTGTTTTACATCTCCTACCATAAAAATATTATTGCCTCTTGATACTGTAGTTAAAATATATTCTTGAACAAGGTTACTATCTTGGTACTCATCAATTGCTATTTCTTCAAATTTTTCTTGATATTTTTTTGCTACCTCTGTCCCAATGTAATTTCCCTCTTCATCTTTTTTTACTAAAATATTTAGTGCATAATGTTCTATATCGTTAAAATCTATAATGTTCTTTTCCTTTTTAGTTTCTTTATATTTTTGCATAAATTTATAGATTGCATTTTTTATAGCAAGTAATATACCATACATCTCGTATATATCAGAATTTGCTTGTTTTGAGTCATAAATAAATATTTTTTCTTTATATTTACTTATGTTCTTTTTTATTGCATCTCTTACTTCTTTTGCTTTATCTTTTTGTTCTGATACAACTTTTCTATCTGTTGGCCATGTTTTAAATTTTAAATTACTTATTTTTTCAAAAATATCATCCCATGTTTTTAAAGCTAATATTTCTTCAAGTTTTTGTATATCGTCTAATATACAAAGATAAAATTTCTCTAAGTCCTTTTCTCTTTTTAATTTTATACTAAGATTTTTTAGTTTATTTACAGAAATTCTTACTTCTTCTTTTAAATTTTCTATCAATAAACTACCCCAACTTGTTTTCGCAAAATCTCCTGTGCCTTTTAGATTAAATTTCTCCACCTGTTCTTCTAGCCATTCTTCTGGAAAAGGTGTACTCTGTATAAATTTATATATTTTTAAAATTATTTCCTTTAAATTCTCATCATCTCTATATCCGCCATAAATATTAACTAAATTTATGAATTCTTTGTTTTTTTCTTCATAAAGTTCATCAAATATTTCTTCTATTACTTCCATTTTTAAAAGTTCAATTTCCGGAGTGCTTGCTAGCCTAAAATTAGGAGATATGTCTGTTTGATAAAAGTTGTTTTTTATAACATCTAAGCAAAATGCATGTATTGTAGATATACTTGCCTTATTTAATAGTAAGATTTGCCTTTGTAAATTAGTGTTTTCTGGTTCTTCTTCTATTTTTTTATATATGGCTTCTAATATACGTTCTCTCATTTCTGTTGCTGCAGCATTGGTAAAAGTTACTACTAAAAGTTTATCTATATCTATATTTTCGTTTGTTATTTTGTTTATAATTCTTTCTACTAGTACAGCTGTCTTCCCGCTCCCAGCAGCTGCTGCAACAAGTATATTGCTTCCTTTTTCATAAATCGCTTGTTTTTGTTTTTCTGTCCAATTTGTAGCCATATATCCCTCTCCTATGTTTTTGTTATAATACAAATTATATTAATAATCTTTATTTCTTTTCTAAACTCATTTTTCTAATATTATTGTTACTGGTCCATCGTTTAAAAGGCTTACCTTCATATCTGCACCAAATTTTCCATGTTCAACTTTTTTTACTTTATCCTTACATTTTTCTATGAAATACTCATATAGTGCATTTGCTTTTTCTGGTTCAGCTGCTCCTGCAAAACTTGGTCTATTTCCCTTTTTACAGTCTGCATAAAGTGTAAATTGAGATACTATTAATAATTCCCCATCTATATCTTTTATTGATAAATTCATTTTTTGATTTTCATCTTCAAATATTCTTAAGTTACATAGTTTCTCTACTAGAAAATCTGCTATTTCTTTTGTGTCTTCTGGTCCTACTCCAATTAAAACCAAAAACCCTTTTTCTATTTGCCCTATTGTTTTGTTATCTACATCTACTTTTGCATTGTTTACTCTTTGTATTACTAGTTTCATTTTTTCCTCCTATAGGTTTACTTTGTATTCTATATCTTCCATAAATGGGAATAGTTCCATTACTTTTTTTAATGTTATTATTTGTGTTTTTGGATGTGGATTTTTTTCTTTTATTGTTATCAATTCGTTTGAATAACAGTTTTTTTGTAGTTTAGTTAAAATGTATCTTCTTTCCATATATGTGTAATATATTTGATAGCCTTCGTCTAATTCTTTCCATAGGCGTTCTATTGTGTAATCTTTGTTCATAAATTTCTCCTTTTATCTATCAATAATTTATTTAATCATTTGCTCAAAATCTTCCTCACTTATTATTGTAACACCCAATTCTTCAGCCTTTGTTAATTTGCTACCTGCTTCTTGCCCTGCTAGCACATAACTTGTTTTTTTAGATACAGAGCTTGAAGTTTTTCCTCCAAAGCTTTCTATTATTTGGCTTGCCTGGTCTCTTGAGTATTTTTCTAAACTTCCTGTTAATACAAATGTTTTTCCTTCAAATCGTTTATCTTTTATTTGTTGTTCTTTTTCTGCCATGTTAACTCCTGCTACAGCTAATTTGTTTAACAAATCTTTTGTCTGTTCTTGTTCAAAAAATTCATATACGCTTTTGGCTGTTATCTCTCCTACATCTTCTGTTTCTATTAAATCTGCTAATGGTGCTTCAGTTAAGTTTTCTATAGTTCTATATTTTTTTGCCAAAATTTTTGCAGATTTTGTTCCAATATGCCTTATTCCTAATGCACATATTAACTTATCTATACTATTTTTCTTACTTTCTTCTATAGCATCTATTAATTTCTGTGCAAATTTTTCGCCATCTTTTTTTAAGGTTTTTATATCATCTTTCTTTAGATAATATATATCTGCAATTGTCTTTATTAGTTCCTTTTCATATAGTTGTTCTATTATTTTTTCCCCAAGTCCTTCTATATTCATTCCTTCTTTTGATGCGAAATGAATTATATTTCTTAGGTTTCTGGCTTTACATTCTATTCCTATACAGCGAGTTACTGCTTCTCCTTCCTCTCTTATAACAGGTCCTCCACATACTGGGCATACTGTTGGCATTACAAACTCTCTTTCTTGCCCTGTTCTTTTTGTTTTTACTGCCTTTACAACTTCTGGAATTACATCGCCTGCTTTTTGAATAACTACTGTATCTCCTATTTTTAATCCCTTTTGTTTTATAAAATCCTCATTATGAAGTGTTGTTTTAGATATAGTTGAGCCTGCTACTTTTACTGGTTCTAATATTGCCATTGGTGTTATTGCTCCTGTTCTTCCTACTTGGCAAATAATATCTTTTAAAATAGTTTCTTTTTGTTCTGGTGGATATTTATATGCGATTGCCCATTTTGGTACTTTAAATGTTGTACCCAATATTTCTCGTTGTTCTAAATTATCTACTTTTACAACTGCTCCATCTATTCCAAAACTTAATTGTTCTCTATCTCGTCCTATTTTATTTATTGCTTCAAATACTTGTTCTATGGTATCACATGGGATTTTTATTGGGTTTACATTAAACCCTAGTTTTTCCATATATAACAATGATTCATAATGTGATGTAAATTTTATATCTGTACTTTTTTGCACATTAAATATAAAAATATCTAGTGGTCTTTTTTTGCAAATGCTACTATCTAGTTGTCTAAGTGAACCTGCTGCCAAGTTCCTTGCATTTGCAAATTTTTCCCCTTCTTCTAGTTCATCATTTAATTTTTCGAATTCTTCTTTTCCAATAAATACTTCTCCACGCACAATAATATCAACTGGTTCTTTTAAGGTTTTTGGTATATGTTTTATTGTTTTTAAATTTTCTGTAATATCTTCACCAACTTGTCCATTTCCCCTTGTTGCCCCTTTTACAAAAACACCTTTTTCATATGTTAATGCTACTGATAAACCATCTATTTTAGTTTCAACAACATACTTAACATTTTCTCCAACTTCTTTTTTTACTCTGGCATCAAATGCTTCTACTTCTTGGAAATCAAATACATCTTGCAGACTTTGTAGTGGAACTACGTGTTTTACTTTTTCAAATCCTTCTTTTACCTCTCCTCCAACCTTTTGTGTTAGAGAGTCCTTAGAAATGTATTCTGGAAAACTTTTTTCCAAATTTCTTAGTTCTACCATTAGCATATCATATTCAAAATCACTTATTTCTGGACTATCTTCATCATAATATTTGCTTGCATAGTACTGAGTTAATTTATTCAACTCATCTATTCTTTTTTTAGCTTCTTTTTTATCCATTATACTTTAAACCTCTTTTTTCAAATTCTATTTCATATTATATATTTTTTGGTCTAGTTATGCAATATAAAATATTTAATTTTTATAAACCCTCCATTGAATTACAATTGATACAAAACAAAAAGTCATAAAAATAGCTCCCCTAAAGGGAGCAAATATTATTGCGGGTCGCCGTGGGCGGCGCCCCCTACTTTTTTATCCTTGCATTATGTCATGTACTACGTCTTTTAAAGCTATTGGTGTTACTTTAAATTTTCTTAATTTATTTAATATTGAATTAATGGTATTTTTTTTATCACTTATCTTATCAATTTTTTCTTTTTCTATATTTACTTTTTTTCCTTGATATTCTTTTTTTACAATTTCTATTCCATAGGTTTCTGTATCTTCTCTAAAAAAACATCTTTTTCTTTTTTTAGTTCTATAATATTCTAATTCTATTCTGTTTTTTAAATTGTTTTCTTTTAAATCTTTTTTGTCTAAAAAAGCATTTCCACAGTAGGCTTTACAACTCATCAGTTTGTTTTCCCCTTTCTTATGTATTATGTTTTGAAAAAACACACTAATATGATAATACTATTTTGGACTTTATTCAAGATTTTTCGGTCGCAATATATTACATAATTCGGCAAAATCTAAAAATTTGCTTCTTGTATTTCCACATCTTGTTCTAATAATTTTTTAGCTACATTTGCAAAGTTTGTTTCTTTATCTGTTAAGTAGATTGTGAAGCCTTTTGTTTCATTATTGTTTTCTATTTTTTTGTCCTGTAGATATGTTTTTAAATAACTTGCGACTTTTTCTCCCGTGTTTATTATATCCACTTTTTTGTTTAATTCTTTTCTTATTAACATCTCAAATAAAGGATAATGTGTACAGCCTAGAATAAGTCTATTTATTTTTTTAAAGCACTTCATGTATTCTTTTATTGTATATTTTGCCACTTTGTTATTAATCCAGCCTTGCTCTGCCATTGTTGCAAGCAATGGTGTTTCCTCAGATTTGACTTCTACATTTGGTATTTTTTCTAAAATTTTTTCTTCCCATGCATTGCTTCTAATTGTTCCTTGGGTTGCAATTACTCCTATAGTTTCTTTAGGTTTTACGTTTTTTTGTAGATAGTCTACTGTAGGGTCTATTATTCCTATTATTGGAATATCAAATTCTTTTCTTAGTACATCTAAACTCTGGCTTGTTGCCGTACCACAAGCAATTACAATTAGTTTAACATTTTGTTCTATTAAATATTTTATACAGTTTCTTGAGGCTTCTATTATTGCCTCTTTAGATTTTGAGCCATATGGAAATCTTTTTGTGTCTCCTAAATAAATTATTTCTTCATTTGGTAGAACACGTTTTACTTCCTTTAAAACTGTAATCCCTCCTATACCTGAGTCAAACATTCCTATTGGTCTTGTATCCATACAAAAATCTCCCTTAAAATTGTAATTTATCTATTTTCTTAATTCAGCATTTAATTTTTTGCTTAAAAATTCTATTATTTTTTCCATTTCTTTGTTTATTTCTTCATCTGTTAATGTTTTTTTGCTATCTTCAAATGTTAGTGAATATGCTAAGCTTTTTTTATTTTCATCTATATTTGCACCTGTATATACATCAAATAATTCTACTTTTGTAAGTAGATTGCTAGCTGCTTTCTTTATTGCCATTGCAACTTCTCCAGATGTTTTTTCTTTGTCTATTATAACAGCAATATCTTTTTTTACACTTGGGAATTTTGAAATTTCTTTAAATTTCATTTTTCCTACTTTTTTATCAAGTAATTTATCTAGGTTTATTTCCATTACGAATGTAGGCTCTTTTGATATATTTGGATGTAATCTTCCTATAATTCCAACTATGTCATTATTTACTGATATATATGCTGTTTGATATGGATGAAATTCTTTTGGAAAATTCTCTTTTACTACAAAACTATATCTGTTTCCATATCCTAAATAATCTAATAATTCTTCGGCTACACCTTTTATTACATAGAAATCTACTTGTGTTTTATGGTTTATTCCAAGACCATATTCACCTGTCATTAATGCACATAGTTTTGATTCTTCTTTAAATTCTTCTCCATGTTTTGCAAAGCCTTTTCCTATTTCAAATATTGATATATCTTTTAAGCTTCTTGCTTTATTATATTCATATATTTTTACTAAAGAAGGTATTATACTATATCTTAAAGTATTTCTTTCTTCTGTCATTGGATCTAGCAGGCTTACAATCTCGTATTCATCTGTAGAATACATTTTAGCTTCTTTGTCATTTACTAATATATATGATAATGTTTCATTTAATCCTAAACTTATCATTTTATTTCTAATTTGTCTTGTTACTTTATCATAACTTCCTGGTTTTGATGGAAATACTGGAAGTCTTCCTTCTATATTGTCTACACCAAAAATTCTTCCAACTTCTTCTATTAAGTCTTCTTTTATTGATATATCTAGTCTTCTTCTTGGAACACTTACTTCTATTGTTCCTTCATTTACTTTAACTCCAAATCCTAGTTTTCTAAATACATCTAAAATTTCGTCCATAGAGATTTCAATTCCTAAAAGGTCAGTAATGTTTTTAGCAGTTATGCTTATTTTTTTATCTTCTCTCTCAGTTGTATCATATTTTACAATTCCTGTTACAACTTTGGCATCTGCATATTTTTCAAGTAAGCTACATGCTCTATCTATTGCCATATATGTTCTATTTGAGTCTAAGCCTTTTTCAAATCTTAAACTTGCTTCACTTCTTAATATCTTTTTTGATGTCATTCTTATTTTTACTGCATCAAATATTGCTGATTCTATTATAATATTCTTTGTGTTTTCTTCTATTTCTGTTGTTAGTCCTCCCATTACTCCTGCTAAGCCTACTGCATTTTTATCATCTGCAATTACTATATCTTCTTCAGTAAGGTCTCTTTCTTGCCCATCTAAAGTTGTTAGTTTTTCTTGCTCTTTAGCCATTCTAACTATAATCTTGTTTCCAAGTCTATCAGCATCATAGAAATGAAGTGGTTGACCAGTTTCTAGCATTACATAGTTACTTATATCTACAACATTGTTAATTGGTCTAATTCCAGACGCCATAAGTCTAGTTTTAATAAAATCTGGGCTTTCTTTTATTGTTACATTTTCTACTTTTTTAGCTAGAAAAATTGAGCAATTGGGAGTTTGTATATCTACTTTGAATTGATTATTTATATCTTCTCCTTGTTCTTTATATGATAAATCTATATTTTTCACTGGTTTATCATAAATTGCTCCAATTTCATATGCCATACCTAAAATGCTAAGTAAATCTCCTCTATTTGCTGTAAGTTCAAAATCTATTACTTCATCATCTAATCCTAAAAACTTAATTGGGTCTTCTCCAATAGGTGCGTTTTCTGGTAATTCATGTATTCCATTTTTATCTGCTTCTGTTAAGAATTTGTTTTCTAGCCCAAGTTCTGCCATTGAACAAAGCATGCCATTAGATTCTACCCCTCTAATAACACCTTTTTTTATTGTTATTCCTCCTGGAAGTTCTGCTCCTGGAAGTGCAACAATTACTTTCAAACCTGCTCTTACATTTGGAGCACCACATACTATATTTAAAATTTCATTTCCTACATCTACTGTACAAACATGTAAATGATCTGAATCTGGATGCATTTCACAAGTTTTTACCTGCCCTATTGTAACATTTGTTACATTTATTAGTTTTTCAGCTGAGTCATATTCATTACCAACTCTAGTCATATCTTCTGCTAAACGTTTTAAATCTACATCTTCTGGTATATCAACATAGTCTTTTACAAAATTAGTACTTAATTTCATTTTCCTCATCCTTTCTATCAAATTGTTTTAAAAATCTTATGTCATTTGTATATAGTGTTCTTATATCTGTTATTCCATATTTAAACATTGCAAGTCTATCAAGTCCTGTTCCAAATGCAAAACCTGTATATTTTTCTGGATCATATCCATTCATTTTTAATACATTTGGATGTACCATTCCTGAGCCTAGTACTTCTATCCAGCCTGTTTGTTTACAAAGGTTACATCCTTTTCCACCACATTTAAAGCAGCTTACATCTACTTCATAACTTGGCTCTGTGAATGGGAAATAACTTGGTCTAAATCTTAATTTAGTATTTTCCCCTAGCATTTTCTTCATAAATATTTCTAGTGTTCCTTTCAAATCTGCTAAAGATATATTTTTATCAATAACTAAACCTTCTACTTGGCCAAATTGATGAGAGTGTGTTGCATCATCATCTCTTCTATATGTTTTTCCTGGGCAAATTACCCTAATTGGTTTTTTCTCTTCATTTGCCATCATAACTCTTGCTTGAACTGCTGATGTTTGAGTTCTTAATAGATATTCTGTTGTTACATAAAAGCTATCTTGCATATCTCTTGCAGGGTGTCCTTTTGGTAAATTTAATCTTTCAAAACAGTATTCATCTGTTTCAAGCTCTGGTCCTTGAACAACATCATATCCCATAGATACAAATAAATCTTCAACCTCTTCAATTATTCTATTCATTGGATGTTTACTTCCACGAATTATTTTTGTGCTTGGGATTGTAATATCAATTTTTTCTTTTTCTAGTTTTGCTTGTAGTTCTTTTTCTTTAAGTTTTGCTTCTGCTTCGCTTATTTTTCCTTCTAAAGTATCTCTTACTTCATTTACTAATGCACCAATAACTGGTCTTTCTTCTGGAGACACTGCTCCCATTCCTCTTAAAACTGCTGTTAATTCTCCTTTTTTTCCTAAGAATTCAACTCTTACTTCATTTAGTGTTTGCATATCATTTGCTTCTGAAATTCTTTGTAATGCCTTTTCTTTTATGCTTTCAATTTGTTCTTTCATGAACATTCTCCTTTCTTCTCACATCAAAAAACTCGCCCCTATAATAGGGCGAGTTTTTACGCGGTACCACCTAATTTCACTGATTTTTACATCAATCTCATTTTCTTAATTAAATCAAAAACAAGTATAACAAGGCAATCAAGTTAAAAATTCGTAGGCGTGCTTTGTGCACGTTGAGAATTTTTAATGAAGATTAACGCAGTTAGACGACGTTTTTCATTTAATTATACAGCTATAACGTTGCAACCGCTTCTACCTACTGCAATTTCAATAAAAGACCTAGAAAGTGAAATTTCAAATACTTATACATAAATAGGCTTCCAGCCCATGGCCTATTTTCTCTTATAATGTATTTTTCAAGTATTTTACTTTGCTTTTTTAACGGTTTTATTTTTTCTGCAAAATATAATATCACATTTTTTAAAATAATACAATATTTTTGGCTTATTTCATATTTTCTTTTTCTATTTCTTCTATTAATGCAAGTCTGTCGCTATGTCTTCCTCCTTCGAATTCTGTTGCTATCCATACTCTTACTATTTGAATAGCTTTACTTGTTGTTACATAGTCTGCTCCTAATGCAAGCATATTTGAGTCATTATGCATTCTAGAAAATTTTGCAGCTGTTTCCTCAAAACATGGAGCACTTCTTATTCCTTTAAATTTATTTGCTACCATGCTCATTCCATATCCAGAACGGCATATTAATATTCCTCTATCACATTTTTTTGATTGTACTGCTTTTGATACTTCTTTTGCAATATCAGGATAATCTACTCTTTCTTCTGAGTATGTTCCAAAGTCTTTATATTCTATTCCTTGTTCATCAAAATATTTTTTTATTTCTTCTTTTAATTTATATCCCCCATGATCTGCACCTATTGCTATCATAATTTTCCTCCTCATAAATTTTATATAGAGCACACTGTGCTCCGCTACATTTTTGCTTAACACTATCTAAATTTCATATTTAAATATTATCATAATTAAGTTTTATACGCAATATTAATTTATAATTTTTATAAATTAATATAAGGTCAGACATTAATGTCTGACCTTACACTTTTATTAAATAATAATTTATGCTGTTTTTAATTCTAATCTTAATTTATCAGCTATCATTGCTATAAATTCTGAGTTTGTTGGTTTTCCTTTAGCTGCTGAGATTGTGTATCCAAAGATGCTTTCTACTGTATCTTGTTGACCTCTACTCCATGCTACTTCTATTGCATGACGTATTGCTCTTTCTACTCTTGATGGAGTAGTTTTAAATTTTCTTGCAATTTCTGGATATAATTGTTTTGTTATTTGATTTATTATATCTATATTTTTTATTACCATTATTATTGCTTCTCTTAAATATTGGTAACCTTTTATATGTGCTGGTACACCTAATTCGTGTATTATATTTGTTACTAATGCTTCTAAAACTTCTTCATCTTTTTTATTATTTTCTGCTATATCTATATAAGGTACTTTTACTTCTCTATTATTACTATAACAATTTTGTGCAGTTGTTGGTTTATAATTTTTTATTTCTTTTATTCTTTTTATTAAAATTTCAATATCAAATGGTTTTACTACATAGTATTCTGCTCCCAATGATATAGCTGTTTGTGTTATTTTTGCTTGTCCTACTGCTGATAGCATTATACAAATTGGTTTTTTATCAATGTTTGCTGAATTTATGTATTCTAATACTCCAATACCATCTAAATATGGCATTATTACATCTAGTAATAGTACATCTGGCTGAGTATTTACCACCATGTCGCAAGCCTCTTTACCATTTTTGGCTACTCCTATAACTTCCATATCCTCCTCTTTTTCTAAATATCTGACTAAAGTCATCGCAAAATCTGCATTGTCATCTGCAATCAAAATTGTTGTTTTTTCTTTCACTTCAATACCTCCCAAATTTTTGAATTGTAAAAAATTTACATTTCGAATTATAATATTAATTTCATCTAAATGCAATAGTTTTCTGGAAATTTTTTCTAATTTTGCTTGTAAGTATTTATATTTCAACGTATTTTTTTGTTGTTTTTTCTGTTTTTATGTTTAAAGATTTTACCATCTCCATTTTTTCTTCTGGAATTTCCAGCAATAATTCTATGTTTTCTTTATATTCTGTTTTTACAATTTTTATTTTGTTTTTTTCTAATTCATATTTTATTTGTTCTAAGTCTTTATAAGATGATTCTACTTTTACTTCATAGCCTATCGCTTTTTGTATATAGTCAGTTTTTTTTAATCCTTCTAATGTTGCCCCGAGAATATGCTCTAACTAATCCACCTTTTCCAAGCAAAATTCCTCCAAAATATCTTGTAACTATTACTAATACATTTGATAAATTCTGTTCTGTTAAAATTTTAAGTATTGGAGCCCCAGCTGTTCCAGAAGGTTCTGCATCATCACTATATTTTTTTGCTGTTGTTCCGGTCTAGCTCCGTAATTATATATGCGAAACAATTGTGTTTCGCATCATAATATTCTTTTTTTATCTTTTTTATATATTCTTCAGCTTGTTTAACAGTTTCTATATAGAAAATATTTGCAATAAATCTTGATTTTTTTTCTATAACTTCTGCTCTTGCATTTTGATTAATGGTTTTAAATTTCATCTTTTACCTCTTAAATTTTTATAATCCTGCTGTATATCCTGTAGAATATGCAATCTGTAAATTAAATCCACCGAGTTAAAGCATCTACATCTATTATTTCTCCGGCGAAATACAATCCTTCGACAATTTTAGATTCCATTGTTTTAGGATTTATTTCTTTTGTACTTATTCCTCCTGCTGTAATTATTGCTTCTTCCATTCTTCCAAAGCCATTTATTGTTATTTCAAAGCATTTTAAACTATCCTCAATGGCTTTTCTTTCTTCTTTTGTTATTTCATTTACCTTTTTTTCTGGATTTATTTTAGTATATTTTATAAATACTGGTATCATTTTTTGTGGTAGTAAATTATCTAAACTGTTTTTATATTGTTTATTTTTTACTTCCTCAAAATCTCTTCTTATTCTTAAATCAAGTTTTTCTTTATCAAGCGCTGGTTTTAAATCTATTTGTAATTTTACTTCATTTTGTTTTAATAGTTCTTCCACATTTTTAACTCTAAGTAATACTGATGATGTACTTAATATTATTGGTCCTGACACTCCAAAGTGTGTAAATAACATTTCACCAAAATCTTCATACATTGTTTTATTTGAGCATATTAATTTTATCCCTACATTTTTCAATGATAGTCCTTGCATTCCTTTACATATTTCTAGTGATGTATTATTATTACATGTTAATGGAACTAATGCTGGCTTAGTTTCTATTATTGTATGTCCGAAGTTCTTCTACCATTTTATAGCCGTCTCCAGTCGAACCTGTTACCGGATAACTTCTTCCACCAGTTGCAAGTATTACCTTATCTACTAAGAAGGTTTTATTTTGTTCTGTTTGTACACCTTTTATAGTGTCTCCTTCTACTAGAATCTTTTTTACTTTACAATTGGTAATAATTTTTACGTTTAACTCCTTTAATCTATGATTAAAAGCATTTAATACATCAATTGATTTATCTGAGACTGGGAAAATCCTTCCTCCTCTTTCTACTTTAGTTTTTACACCTTGAGTTTCTAAAAATTTTACTATATCTTCATTATTAAAATTATTAAAACTGCTGTATAAAAACCTAGGATTTCCTGGAATATTCTTAAAAAAATCATCAATATTAGCAGAATTTGTAATATTACATCTTCCTTTTCCTGTAATTAACAGTTTTTTTCCACATGAATTCATTTTTTCTAATATTGTTACATTATTTCCTTGTTCTGCGGAAGTTATGGCTGCCATCATTCCTGCAGGTCCTCCACCTATAATTAATACATTCATATTTTTCCTCTCTCCTACAAATTATTTATTGCTGTTAGCACTCCAATTTTCCCATACTCATATGTTAATCCCCCTTGTAGAAATGCTGTATATGGTGGTCTAATTGGTGCATCGCAAGAAAGTTCTATTGATGAACCTTGTACAAAAGTTCCAGCTGCCATAATCACTTGGTCTGTATATCCAGGCATGTCCCATGGTTCTGGAATTGAGTTAGAATCTACTGGTGAACCTTTTTGTATTCCTTGGCAGAATTTAATTAATTCTTCTGGTCGTTTAAACTCAATAGTTTGAACTATATCTGTTCTTTTATCATTAAATCTTGGTTCTACATTATAACCCAATTTTTCTAACATTCTACTTGCAAATACTGCTGTTTTTACACTATTTGCTACAACTTGTGGAGCTAAAAATAGTCCTTGTAATATTTGTTTGTTTATTCCTAAAGTTGGTCCAACCTCTTTTCCAAGTCCTGGTGCAGTAAGCCTTTCTGCTGCAAGTTCAACTAATTCTTTTTTCCCTGCAATATAGGCTCCGTTTGGTGCTATTCCTCCACCTAGGTTTTTAATTAATGAACCTACTATTAAATCTGCCCCTAAGGCTAATGGTTCTATAATATCTACAAATTCTCCATAACAGTTGTCTACCATTATAATTGCTTCTTTATTTACTTTTCTTATCTCAGAAATAATATTTTTTATTGATTCTAAGCTTAAGCTTTTTCTAATTGCATAACCTTTAGAGCGTTGCATACATATTAATTTTATATTTACTTTTTTGGCTCTTTCTACTATTTTTTCTGTATCAAAATCATTTCCTATTAAGTCTATTTGTTCATAATTTACTCCATAACTTCTTAATGAACTTTTATTTTCTACTATTCCTATTACTTCATCTAATGTGTCATATGGTTTTCCATTAATACTAAGCATTGTATCTCCTGGTCTTAACATTCCAAACAATGCTACTGTTAATGCATGTGTTCCAGAAATAAATTGATTTCTAACTAGTGCATCTTCTGCCCCTAAGCATTGGGCAAATACTTTTTCTATGGTATCTCTTCCTATATCACCATAACCATATCCAGATGTACTTCCAAAATGCATGTCTGATATTTTGTTGTTCTGCATTGCTTTTAATACTTTTATACTGTTATATTCTTTTATTTTGTCTATTTTTTTAAATTCTTCTTGTAGTTCTTGTTCTACTTTTTCTGATAATTCTATTATTTCTGACTTTATTCCTAATTCTTTGTACATATTTTTCTCCTTTTTTAAGGGCGGAAAGTGTTTATTTCCGCCCCCTATTTTTATTCTTCGTCTTTAGCTTGTTCAGGTTTTTCTATTTCTACTTTATTATTCTTACAAGCCTTTACCCATAAAATTCTTTTATCTTCATAGTCTTCAATTTTATATGTTACTTTGTCAGTTTCTATTTCTGGCATTTCATCATCTTCTGGAATACGTCCTAATAATTCAATTAAATACCCTGATAATGTATCATAATCTCCTTCTGGTATATCTTCTATTTCTAATATTTTTCTTAAATCAAATATTGAAACGCTTCCGCTTATTCTAAATGTGTTTTCATCTATTTGCTCATATTCTGGTTCTATATCATCATATTCGTCAAATATATTTCCAACTAATTCTTCAATTATGTCCTCCATTGTAATTAGTCCAGCTGTTCCTCCATATTCATCAAGTACAATTGCTATTTGGTGTTTGTTTTTTTGAAGGTCTCTAAACAAGTCATTTATAGGTTTATTTTCTGGCACGAAGTATGCTTCTCTCATTAATTTTTTAATCTTTACTTCTTTTTTCAAATATACATATGCTAGTAAATCTTTTATATAAAGCATACCTACAATATTATCAATATTATCTTCATATACAGGTATTCTACTATATTTATATTCCTTCAAGTCTGATAAAATATCTTCTATATCTGAGTTTACATCTATTGCATATATTTCTTTTCTATGAATCATTACTTCTGAAACAACTTTATCATTAAATTCAAATACATTATTTATTAGTTCTTTCTCATTTTCTTCTATAGAACCTTTTTCTTCTCCAACATCAACCATCATTCTAATTTCTTCTTCTGTTACAACTTCTTCTTCTGCACCTGTAACTCCAAACATTTTAGAAACTACATTTGTTGACCATGTTAATAGTTTTACAAAAGGTGCTGTAAATGTATAAATAAATTTAACAACTCCTATTGTTCCAAAAGCTATTTTCTCTGGGTTTTTCATTGCTACTCTTTTTGGAACTAACTCTCCAAATACAAGTGAGAAATATGAAAGTATTAATGTGATTATTACAATAGATATGTTTGTCCATGTAGTTAAACCTAATGGTAACAAATTATCTAATATAGGTGCAAGTTCACTTGCAAAAGCATCTGCTGCAAATGCACTAGATAGAAATCCTGCAAGCGTTATGCCTATTTGTATTGTTGATAAAAACCTTGTTGGTTCTTTAAGCGTTTTTCTTATTTGTTTTGCTTTTTTATTTCCTTCTTTACTTTGTTTTTCGATTTTTGCATCATTTAAAGATATGAATGCTATCTCTGCTGCAGCAAAAAAAGCATTTACTGCAATTAGTATGACTAAAACTATCAGTCGTGAAATCATTTGTTTATTTTTCACTCTTCCCTTCTTTAATATTTAACATTAAATATTATACTAAGATTTATGTTAGTTGTCAAGGCAGGGTAAACTGTTTCGCTTTAAAAATAAAATGTGCTTAAAGTTTCATTTTTAAGCACATCTATTATTTTTATTTTATTTCACCTAAGTAGTATTTTTTCTTTCCTCTTCTTGCCACTATGTATTTGTTTTCTATAAATTTACTACTATCTATTATTGTATCTAAATCTGTTATTTTTTCTCCATTTATTGATATTGCTCCTGTTGCTATAAATTCTCTTGCTTCTCTTTTACTTTTTGCAATTCCCATGTTTACTACAAAATCTGTAATTTCTGTTCCTACTTCTACTTCTGTTTTTTCTTGATTTTTAAATAGGTCTTCTATATCTTTTTTAGACAAGTCTTGGAATTTATTATTAAATAAGTGTTCTGCTAAACTTACTGCTTTTTCATATTCTTCTTTTCCATGTAAAAATGTTATTATTTCTCTTGCTAGTGCTTTATGTGCTTCTCTCAATTCAGGATGTTCATTATTTTTTACTTCTAATTCTTCTATTTCTTCTTTTGATAAAAATGTATATATTTTTAAGTAATCTATTACCATTGAATCTTCTACATTTAGGAAGAATTGATATAATTCATAACTTGATGTTTTATCTTTATCTAACCATAAGGCATTTCCTTCACTTTTTCCAAATTTATTTCCTTGAGAATCTGTTACAAGTGGCATTGTGAAGCCATATACCTCATCTCCTGTAGATTTTCTTATTAAGTCTATTCCTGCTGTAATATTTCCCCATTGGTCAGAACCTGCACATTCTAAATCCACATTTTTATGCTCATGTAAATATTTAAAATCTAATGCTTGTAATATCATATATGAAAATTCTGTATATGTAATTCCTGTATCTAATCTTCTTCTTATTATATCTTTATCTAACATGTAGTTAATATTAAAATATTTTCCATAGTCTCTCAAGAAGTCTAATACATTTATATCTTTTATCCAGTCATAATTATTTACAACTTCAAATCCACACA
>OIEN01000689.1_pt1 | contig 18832 bp, 18 predicted proteins | sample 1581741 | NCBI WGS metagenome assembly OIEN01 (sample SAMN01760944, study PRJEB22395) | human gut metagenome | reverse complement strand
TTTAAATAGTATAAATAACTATAGTTTTTCATGTGCAATTAAATGGATAGAATAACTCTACCCATTTTTTCACGTTATAGAAAGAAGGAGAATATGAAGAAATTTGATTTAGGAATAATTGTTACTACTTTAATAATAATAGTTTTTAGTAGTAGTTTAGCTTTTTTTGCAGCTAAGGTAGTAGGAACACCTAAGGATATTAATTTGGTTGCTAAAAATGTAAGTATTAAACTTACAAATGGTGGTTTAATTGGAGATGCAGTTATAAGTCCTGGGTGGAGTAAAACTAATAGTTTTACTGTTTCAAATAATAGTAAAGAAAGTTTTAGATATAACATTATAATAAAAGATTATATTAATACATTTGAAACAGTTGGTAACTTACAATATAAAATAACTAGTACAAATGGATATAACATGAGTGACTTTGAAGAGTTACCAAAAAGCACTGAAAATAGAGATTTAGTTCTTGCTTATAATATAAGTATTGATAAAGATACAACTCAAAATTATACAGTTGAAATTAAGTACATTAATTCTGAAGAAGATCAAAGTGCTGATATGGGTAAAACACTTGGTGGAACTTTATATATAACAGAAAATACAAATAAAATAGTAACATATAATAATGGCTCTATTGGTAGTAAGTTGCTTAGTGATAACACTACAAAACTTACAAGAGCAAGTTTTGATTCTGTGTACACTAAAACTAATACAAATACACTTTTCACTTCTACTGAAGATAATACACTAGTTTATTACTTTGCAGGAGATGCTAAAAATAACTGGGTGAAGTTCGGAACATGGAATGAAGATAAGAACGTTGTTATAGGAAAAACTTCGTGGGATACTACTAAATTAATGGGTAAATCTTATTCAACTATGAGTGAGTGTACTAGTGCAAGTGATTTTAATCTAAATTGCACTACTGTAGAACTTGCTAAGAAAGGGGATCCAATGTACTGGAGAATAGTTAGAACAAACTCTGATGGTAGTATAAAACTTCTTTATTCAGGAACAAATCCTAATTCTGAAACTGCATATATTGCAATGAATGAATTTACGGCAAAAAGTGAAGATACTATGTATGTAGGATATATGTATGGAATAAGTGGTTCTTTAGAAAATAATAGATTAAACACAAATGATAGTGATATAAAAAAAATAATAGATTCATGGTATAAAATAAATCTTAAATCTTATGAAGATTATATAAGTGATTCTGCAATTTATTGTAATGATAGAGAAGTAGGCGAAGGTACATATCAAGCAAATGGAGAATTTTTCTATGGCGCATATACTAGATTAAAAACTAATAAAACACCAACATATAATTGTTCTAACAAATCAGATAAATTCATTGTAAATAGTAATGCTGGAAATGGGAAACTAATTTATCCAGTAGCACTTTTAACAGGTGATGAAATTTCTTATGCAGGCGGAGTAAAAGATTTTGGACTAAACGAACCATACTCATATTATTATTCTAATAGTTTAGGTAATAGTTCTGTTGGTGCAAATTTCTGGTGGTTAATGAGTCCATATTTAACTGCTAGTACTGGTACTGGAGGAATAAATGGAGTTCATGGTTTAGATGAATTTAATGGTTATCTTGGGTATAATTTGAGTGATTATTCAAGTGCAATTAGACCTGTAATATCAATAAATGCTAATAACATATATAAGTCAGGAAACGGAAGTAGTGCAAGTCCTTATGAGATAGAGACAACAGCTTCTTATGAAGTTACTTTGACTGTAAATAATGGAACTGGAAGTGGAAAAGTAAATGTTAAAGAAGGAAATAATGCAACTTTTACAGTAACACCAAGTAGTGGATACTTAGCAGAACTTGAAACAAATGCATGTGGTGGAACATTAAGTGGTAGTACATATACGATAAGCAATGTTACAAGTTCTAAAACATGTAGTATATCATTTAAGAAGGAAATACCTACTTTGTATACAAAATTAATCACTGACAAATCAACAGTATTAACAAGAACAGACTTTAGTACAGCATTTATTACAAGAAATACTAAAACATTATATACAGCAAGAGAAGATGGAACAACAGTATACTATTTTGCAGGGAATGCAACAGATAACTGGGTAAAGTTTGGAAAAAATGAAAGTAATCAAGACTTGTTTTGGAGAATAATAAGAACAAACTCAGAAGGAAGTGTAAGACTTTTATACCATGGAACAAGTACAACAGCAACAGACGCATATATAGGAACATCAAAATTTAATAGTTATGCTTATAATATAGGATATGTAAGTTATATGTATGGTAGCTCAGGAAGTATAGCAAATGCTAGAGCTAACCAAAAAAACTCTAGTACAATAAAAACAACAATAGATAATTGGTATACAAGCAACTTAGAAGCAAAAGGTTATACAAAATACATAAGTACAACAGCAGTATATTGTAACGATAGAACATATACAGTATCTGGAAGTAGCACATTCTTTGGAGCATACACAAGACTAATATCAAATAAAACACCAACATACGACTGTGCAACAACAGAAGACAAATTCACAGTAGACACAAGTACAGGAAATGGAAAACTAAAATATCCAATAGCATTAATGACAGCAGACGAAGTAAGTTTTGCAGGTGGGTTAGATGGAAATAATGCGCCAATATGGTATTACTCAAATAGTCTGCTAGAAAGCTCAACAGGCAACACTTATTGGTGGTTGTTGTCTCCGGACTATTGGGATGGCAGCTACGCTAGCGTGTTCGGCGTGAGCGGTTCGTCCTACCCTGGCGACTTGAACAGCGGCGACGTCAGCGTCTCTCGCGGTGTGCGTCCGGCAGTCTCTCTCAAATCTTGTATCAAATATAGTACGGGAAATGGCTCAGCAAGTGACCCATACACAATAAAAGAAACAGAGACAGGTTGCTAAATTGTGTCTCTTGAAGACCGTCCGAAAACCCTTTCGGACGGCTCCACCGACGAAAGTTGGTGGTAAGCAAAAAATGAATACTGACTAACCTGTGCTAGAAAGACTAATGCTTTCTGGCGCGTGAGTGCCAGTGATCCCATTAATTTACCTGTGTCTAACGATTAATTTACTAATATAATTACTATAAAGTAATCTAAGAGTTAAATGATAGTGCATATAATAAGACAAACTAGTAAAATACTTTAGCAAAAACAGACTAAAGTATTTTTTATGGCATACTAAATTAAAACAGTAGAACTAAAACTCTACTGTTTCTACGTTATTTGGTATTTGATTATTTATTTGTTGTACTTGCTGTGTTACTTGTGGAGTAGGTTGTTGTGGCGTTTCTTTTATACTGTGGGCTTTTTGTGCCATCTTTAGGTTTGCAACCAAGTTATCGTCTTTGTAAGCTGTCATATCGTTTTCTAAGTCAACTATCTTTAGTATTTCTTCAAATGATGTTTCTCCTTCAACAACTTTGTTTAACCCATCTTGTAATAGTGTAACAACTTCTCCAGTATAAACTAAATCTCTTAGAACGTGTTTAGGAGCATTATTGGTAATTGCGTCTTTTATTTTTTCATTCATTATTAGTACTTCTAGTATTGCAAGTCTTCCTCTATAACCATGGTTACATCTAGGACAGCCTTCTTTATTTGCAACATACATTTCATTTATATCTTTTCCTATAACTGTTTTAAATACTTGTTTTTCATATTCTGTAGTTTGTCTTTTAATCATACAGTTAGGACATAATTTTCTAGCAAGTCTTTGACTTATTATTCCTTCAAGTGAACTACCAAGTAAGTATCTTTCTACATCCATATCAGTAAGTCTTTCAATAGTATTAAGTGAGTTATTAGTGTGTAGTGTACTAAGAACTAAGTGTCCAGTAATTGAAGCACGTACGGCAATTCTAGCTGTTTCATCATCACGAATTTCTCCGATCATTATTATATTAGGGTCTTGTCTTAAAATACTTCTTAAAATAGTAGCAAATGTAAGACCAATTTCAGTTTGAGTTTGAACTTGGTTAATACCAGCAATATCCATTTCAACTGGGTCTTCAACTGTTATGATGTTAACTTCTTCAGTATTAAGCTTTTGAAGAATAGAGTATAAAGTAGTACTTTTACCAGTTCCAGTAGCACCAGTAACTAAGATAATTCCATTAGGTATTCTAATTAATTTATTAATCTTTTCCATTGCATCTTTACTAAAACCTAAGTTATCAAGGCCAGCTAAACTCATAGAGTAGTCAAGTATTCTTATAACTATTTTTTCTGCATTATTAGTTGGTAGTGTACTTACACGCAAATCAAGTAGTCTATCTCCGATTTTACTCTTAATCGCACCATCTTGAGGTAGTCTTGTTTCCATTATATTCATACCGGCTATCATTTTGATACGACTTATCATATTTCTTTTATATTTACTAGGGACTATACTGTAATCACTTAAAATACCATCAATTCTAAAACGAATTTTTAAAGCTTCTTTAGATGGGTCAAAGTGAATATCACTCGCACCCTTATTAACTGCGTCTATTATAATTTCATTTGCTATTTCAACAATAGGTAATTTTTCAAAATTAAATTCTTTCATATATAGCCCTCTCTATTCTAATAATTATTATACAATAAAACACTATATAAATACAAGTATTTTTTGAAAATTTTATGTAATACAAAGTAAAATTAATTTAGTAAAGTATCAAACAAACAATTGACAAACATATATACTTATGTTAAAATTTAGTTGTAGCTAGGAGAAAATAAGTGAGTTTAAGATATTTTGGTTGACATCAATTTTTCTCTATAGTAAAATTAAGTATGTAAAGTAGGTGAAAATATGAAAAAGAGTGGTTTTACTTTAGTTGAAGTAATTGCAGTTATTACTTTAATCGCAGCTTTGGTTTTACTAGTAGTGCCAAAACTAGCAGACATGGATACGAAAAGCAAAGAAAAGATGTATAATGCAAAAGTGACGGAAATTTTGGCAGGTGCTTATAAGTATGGAACAGATAATATTGACAACTTAACAAATGAATGCTTAGATGTAACAGTTGGTACTTTACTAAAACTAGGATATGTTAAATCAGACGATAATTCTGGTTTCTATGTAACTAATCCTAAAAATAATGAGTCAATGAATAACTTGGTTATATGTGTTAAATATGAAAATGGGAAAGTAGTAACTAATGTTAGTAATTGATAATTTTTTAAGATATTTGAAAGACTATAAAAACTACAGTGATTTAACTATAAAAAGTTACAGCATTGACTTAAGAGAATTTAGTGAGTACATAAAAAAAAATATAACTAGCGTTACTAAGGAAGACATTAAAAAGTATTTGAATTACTTGTTTATAAAAGAAGACAAAAATAAAACTGTAAGTAGAAAAATCAGCACTTTAAAAAGCTTTTACAAATTTTTAAAAGAAAACGAAGTTATCACTATAAACCCAGCATCAAATATAAAATATCCTAAAAAAGAAAAGTCTTTACCAAAGTTTATTCCTTATAATGAACTAGAAAGTATGATTAATGTAAGTAAAGAAGGAAAGTTTGGGGTAAGAAATAACCTTATAATTGAACTATTATATGCAACAGGTACTAGAGTTAGTGAACTTGTTAGTATTAAATTAAACGATATTGATTATGATAATAAAAGCATTAGGATATTAGGAAAGGGAAGCTATGAGAGAACTGTTTTTTATGGAGACTATGTAAGCGAATTACTTGATATTTATATAAATGGTTTAAGAAAAGAACTACTAGGTAGTAAACAAAATGTCTACTTGTTACTTAACAAAAATGGTGATAATATAACTACTAGAGGTATAGCAAAGATAATAGATAATATTATAAAAGAAACCTCTATTAAAGTAAAAGTTAGTCCACATACTTTAAGACATACTTTTGCAACACATCTACTTGATAATGGATGTGATTTAAGAAGTGTACAAGAACTTCTTGGACATAAGAATATCAATACAACAGAAGTGTATACTCATGTTACAAGTGAGAGGTTAAAGGATGTATATTTTAAAAGTCATCCAAGAGGGAGGTTATAATGAGTAAATTGTATTTTAGATATGGTGCGATGAACTGCGGTAAAACAACAAGTTTACTACAAGTTGCACACAATTATGAAGAAAGAGGAATGAAAGTGGTTTTAATTAAACCCAGCATTGATACTAAAGCAAATGATAGCGTATCAAGTAGAATTGGTGTAGAAAGAAAAGTTGATCATTTAGTAAGTCCAGAAGAAAACTTAAAAGGATACTTAAGTTTACTAGTTGGCAACACTAGTTGTGTACTAGTAGACGAAGCACAGTTCTTAAGTGAAAGTCAAGTTGAAGAGTTGTTTGTATTTAGTAAACTTACAAATATACCTGTAATATGTTTTGGTTTAAGGTGTGACTTTAGAACTAATCTATTTCCAGGAAGTAAAAGACTATTTGAACTTGCTGATGAGATAGAAGAGTTGTATACAATATGTAGATGTGGTAGAAAAGCTAGATTTAATGCAAGAATTGTAAACGGAGAGTTTACTTTAGATGGAGACCAAGTTGCAATTGACGGAGACGTAGAATATGAAAGTTTATGTGGCAAATGCTATTTAACTAAAGTTAGAAAAATGAAAGGATGGAATTAACTTATGAAATATGTTTATTTGTTTAGTGAAGGAAATAAAGATATGAAAAATTTACTTGGAGGAAAAGGTGCGAACTTAGCAGAAATGACTAAACTAGGTTTACCTGTTCCACAAGGTTTTACTATAACAACTGAAGCTTGTACAAAATATTATGAAGATGGAGAAGTTATAAGTAAAGAAATAGAAAGTGAAATACTAGAAAACATTAAAAAATTGGAAAGTATTACTGGAAAAAGTTTTGGTAGTACAACAAACCCACTTTTAGTTAGTGTTAGAAGTGGTGCAAGAGCAAGTATGCCTGGTATGATGGACACAATATTAAATTTAGGACTAAATGAAAGTGTTGTAGAAACTCTAGCAGAAAAAAGTGGAAATGCTAGATGGGCATGGGACTCATATAGAAGATTTATTCAAATGTATTCTGATGTTGTAATGGAAGTTGGAAAGAAATACTTTGAAGTATTAATTGATAAAATGAAAGAGAGCAAAGGCGTTAAACTTGATACTGAGTTAACTAGTGAGGATTTAAAAGAACTTGCTAATATGTTTAAAGCTGAATATAAAAGCAAAGTAGGAAGTGATTTCCCAACAGATCCAGTAGAGCAATTAATGGGTGCAGTAAAAGCAGTATTCCGTAGTTGGGATAACCCAAGAGCAAACGTTTATAGAAGAGATAATGATATACCATATTCTTGGGGAACAGCTGTAAATGTTCAAATGATGGCATTTGGTAATATGGGAGAAACTTCTGGTACAGGTGTTGCATTCACAAGAGACCCAGCAACTGGAGAAAAACATTTAATGGGAGAATTCTTAATGAATGCTCAAGGAGAAGACGTAGTAGCAGGAGTTCGTACACCTGAACCTATTAGTCATTTAAAAGACGTAATGCCAGAAGTATATGAAGAGTTTGTTGGTATTTGTGAAAAACTAGAAAACCATTATCATGATATGCAAGATATGGAGTTTACTATAGAAGATAAACATTTATATATGCTACAAACTAGAAATGGTAAAAGAACTGCTAAGGCTGCATTAAAAATCGCGTGTGACTTAGTAGATGAAGGAAAAATTACAGACAAAGAAGCTGTTTTAATGATAGACCCAAGAAATTTAGATACTTTACTTCATCCAACATTTGATCCAGCTGAGTTAAAGAATTCTATAGAAATTGGAAAAGGTTTGGCTGCATCTCCAGGGGCCGCTAGTGGAAAAGTAGTATTTACTGCAGGAGACGCTAAAAAAATGCATGAAAGTGGAGAAAAAGTAGTACTTGTAAGACTAGAAACATCTCCTGAAGATATAGAAGGAATGAAATCAAGTGAAGGAATTTTAACTGTAAGAGGTGGGATGACTTCTCACGCTGCTGTAGTTGCTCGTGGAATGGGCTCATGCTGTGTAAGTGGATGCTCTAGTATTGTGATGGATGAAGAAAATAAAGTATTTACACTAGGTGGGTACACTTTCCATGAAGGAGATGAAATTTCAATAGATGGTTCTACTGGTAAGATTTATAAAGGACTTATTAATAAGGTAGATGCAACTATCACTGGAGAATTCGGCCGTATTATGGCTTGGGCTGATAAATATAGACGTCTTGGAGTAAGAACTAATGCTGATACACCAAAAGATGCATTAAAAGCAAGAGAACTTGGAGCAGAAGGTATAGGACTTTGCCGTACTGAACACATGTTCTTTGAAAAAGATAGAATTGCTGCAATTAGAGAAATGATAGTATCTGATACTGTAGAAGAAAGAAAATCTGCTTTGGCTAAAATTGAACCAATGCAACAAAAAGATTTTGAAGCACTTTATGAAGCGATGGAAGGCTATAGTGTTACAATAAGATATTTAGACCCACCACTACATGAATTTGTGCCTACTACAGAAGAAGACATTAAACTTCTTGCTGATACTCAAGGAAAAAGTGTTGAACAAGTTAAAAATATTATCGCTTCACTTCATGAATTTAACCCAATGATGGGACATCGTGGTTGTCGTCTTGCTGTTACGTTTCCCGAAATAGCAGAAATGCAAACTAAGGCTGTTATAAAAGCTGCAATTGAAGTTAGTAAGAGAACTGGTAAAATGGTAACTCCTGAAATAATGATACCTTTAGTAGGAGAAGTAAAGGAATTAAAATATGTTAAAAATATAGTAACTAAAACAGCAGATGAGATTATTAAGAATGAAACTGTAGATATGACTTATCATGTTGGTACAATGATAGAAATTCCACGTGCTGCTTTAACAGCTGATGAGATAGCAAAAGAAGCTGACTTCTTTAGTTTTGGTACTAATGATTTAACTCAAATGACGTTTGGTTTTTCAAGAGATGACGCAGGTAAATTCTTAACTGACTATTATGATAAAAAAATATATGAGAATGATCCATTTGCTAAACTAGACCAAAAAGGTGTTGGAAAACTTGTTAAAATGGCTAGTACTTTAGGAAGAGAAGCAAATCCAAATATACATTTAGGAATATGTGGAGAACATGGTGGTGATCCAGCAAGCGTAGAATTCTGTCATAGTGTTGGTTTAGATTATGTTTCTTGTAGCCCATACCGTGTTCCAATAGCAAGGCTCGCTGCTGCGCAAGCTGCTTTAAAAAGTGAATAGTTTATAGGCAATTAATTGTAATAAAAACATAATTTTTGAATAAAATATAAGTGTATGCTATTTGACATTTTCTTAAAAATATAGTATACTTATAGTGCACTAAAAAAAGTGTGTAAATGTTTGCCGCTTATGGATGGTGCGGGTTATAAATGAGTCCAATCGCGAAATGTTAGTCGCTTCCGAGTGGTGCGAGTTATAAGTGATCTCGGTTGAAAATGTTTGAAAACTCCTACATTTTGATGGAGTTTTCTTTTTCATTGTGATAAAATACTTTTAGGAGGCGATAATATGAAAGTACAAACCGGCTATATTTACCATATTAAAGACAAGTTTTTTGATGTTGTGAATGATGAAGGATTAATGATAAATCATGAGAATGGTAAAACAAGACCAACATATTTTACTATTCGCGATAATGATATTTTATGGTTTATACCACTAAGTAGCAAAGTACAAAAATATCAGCCCATAATTGATAAAAAAATTAAAAAGTATGGAAGTTGTAAGTCTATATTAATAGGTCAAATTGCAAATAGAAAGTCTGCTATTTTACTACAAAATGCATTTCCAACTTTAGAAAAGTATATCGATCATGTACATACTATTAATGGTGCTCCCGTTAGAGTAGCTGATAATTTAAAAGATAAAATACTAAAAAATTTCAATTCTATGTTGGCTATGAAAAAAGAAGGTATTAATTTATTTTTTGCTGATATAGACACATTAAAACAAAAAATGCTAAATGAGTTAAACGAATAACTAATTTTAAGAGAAAGATTTAAAAATCAATTAAATTTTTCTCTTTTGTATTTATAAAAATACACTTAAAAATAAAGTTAAAAATATTAAAGAATTTCACTTGTAATATTTGTTCATTTAATATAAAATAGATTTATAGGAGGAATAGCTTATGAATAAAGTAACACTTTTACCAGCAGATATATATCAAGTTATAAATAAGAGTTTACTAAGTGAAATGGATAAACTTGTTTTAAATATGCTTTATATGCCTATAATAGGAAATACTAGTGTTACTTTATATAACATTCTATATAATGAATTAAAAGCTAACAATTATATCTCAAGTGAACTTACACATCACCACTTAATGACTAATTTGGGTGATACTCTAGAAAACATTAAAGAAGCAAGAATAAAACTAGAAGGAGTAGGCTTAATTAAGACTTACGTAAAAGAAGGAAATGTTAATTCATATGTATATGAGTTATATAGTCCTTTATCAGTAAGTGAATTCTTTAACCATCCTATATTTAATATGGTGCTATATAATAATGTAGGGAAAGAAGAGTACCTAAGAATTAAATCTTACTTTAAATTGCCTACTGTAAATTTGAGCAATTATACCGACATCACTAGTGCTTTTGATATGACTTTTAAAAGCAAAAATTACACAAGTTTTGAACTTAACTATGATAAAGAACTTGTCAAAAAAGAAAAAAGACCACTTGAATATGAAATGATGTTTGACTTTGATGCGATGTTAAGTGGAATGCCAAAAAATCTTTTAAATGACAAAGCACTTATGAAAAGTTCTAAGGAACTTATTACGAACTTAGCTTTTCTATATAATTTAGACCCACTTACAATGGGAGACCTTGTTAAAATTAGTCTAAACGAAAAAGGGCTTATTGATAAAGAACTATTAAAAACAAATGTAAGAAAATATTATCAATTTAATAATGATGGAAGGTTACCTAGCTTAATATTCAAAAGTCAACCTGATCATTTGAGAAGTCCAAGTGGGGACAATACTTTAAGAGGTAGAATTATTAAAGTATTTGAAACATTAAAACCTTATGACTTTTTAAAGAGCAAATATAAAGGTGTTAGGCCAACTGAAAGAGATATGAAAATTCTTGAGATGCTTGTAGTTGATTTAAAACTTAACCCGGCAGTGGTAAACGTTTTAATTGATTATGTGTTAAAAACTCAAAATAATCGTCTAGTAAAAGCATACGTTGAAACAATTGCTGGCGAGTGGAAAAGAGCAAATATTGAAACAGCAAAAGAAGCAATGGAATACGCTGAAAAAGCACATAAGAGATTAAAGAAAATTAAAGAAACAAAAACTTCACCTAAAGTGAAAAAAGAAGAAACAACACCTGACTGGTTTAATAAAAATTTACAAAAAGAAGAAGTAAATGATGAAGCAAAAGAAGAAATTGAAAGCTTTTTAAAGGAGTATGTATGAAAAATGTAGAAAATTTAGTTTCAAGTAAAAAAGATTTAGCAGCAATTAATAGAAAAAATTTTAAATTGTCTATGATAGACAATGATTTTGCAAATCTTGCATACAAGTTAGACCTAAGTGAAGACACATTAATGAAGTATACTAGCAAACTAGAGCATACTGTTTGTGAACTTAAAAATTGTAAAAATTGTAAGGGCTTGAAGTTTTGTAAAAATGAAGTAAAAGGGTATGTAAACTTTCCTTCAAAAAAGGATGAGGTGCTTATATTTAGTTACACACCATGTAGGTTTAAAAAAGAATATGACAAATATAAAAGTAATACAGTATTTTATGAAATGCCAACTAGTTTAATGAATGCGAGAATGAAAGATATTTATGTAGATGATAATGCTAGAGTAGAGCTGTTAAAATACATCAAAAGTTTTATGAAAGAGTTTCCTAATAAAAAAGGAATATACTTAAGTGGTTCTTTTGGTAGTGGAAAAAGTTATATAATAAATGCAGTATTAAATGAACTTAGTAGAAAAGGATATACTTCAGTAAGTATTTACTATCCAACACTTTTAAAGAAGTTAAAAGATTCGTTTAATAATAAAAATGAAAGTTTTGAGCAAATGTTTAACGAACTACTTAACTCTGATTTGCTTTTAATTGATGATATTGGAGCAGAAAACAATACTCCTTGGGCAAGAGATGAAGTATTAGGTAGTATATTACAAAGTAGAATGGATAACAAAAAAATAACATTTTTTACTTCAAATTTTACACTTCAAGAATTAGAAAGTCATCTTAGCGAAACTTCTTCAAGTACAGATAAAATTAAAGCAAGAAGAATAATAGAAAGAATAAAAGAACTAACTGTACCAATTAGTTTAATTGGTGAAGATAAGAGAAATAGGGAGTAGTAGTTATGAATGTAAAAGATATTGATAACAAAATAAGTGAGTTAGTTAGGGAAAAACAACTATTAAATAAGAGCTTGAAAAGAACTAATGATATTAATGAAATAAAGGGTATAAAAAAGAGAATAATTGAATTAAACGGTTTAATTAATATAGAAAAAAGTAAATATAGTGAAGTAGAAAAAAGTTTGGAAGTAAACGTTTAAAAAAATTAAAGTTATGTAATTAAGTAAAAATATTTATATATAAAGGGGGGTAAGTGATAAGCTTTATTTTGTTATTTAGTTAAATTGTGTGAAAACTTTAAAAGTTGTTTTTTTGCTTGCAAAATAAACTATTTTATTATAAAATATTAATAGAGAATAGAAGGGATAATATGGAAGTACTATGTATAGGTGAGTCTAGAGTAGACACAGTTATGTTTATAGATGGTTTTATTAAAGAAAATACTAAAAATACTATAAAAGAAAAAATTGTGTGTCCTGGTGGATGTGCTTTAACTAGTAGTATTTTACTTAGTAAATGGGGACATGTTACTTATTTGTCTTCAATAGTTGGGAATGATGATAAATCTAAGTTAATAGTTGATGCATTAAATGATAATGAAGTAAATAGTGATTATTTAATTAAAACTGATGAAGAAACATCTATATCATACGTAGTAGTAAACAAGTATAATGCAAGTAGAACTGTATTAAATTCTATAGCAAAAGAAATAAATGTAAAAGTAGACTTAAATATTAATCCTGATATAATTCTTATGGATGGTACAAACTATAGTGTTGCAGCAGTTGCTTGTAATAGATTTAAAGACAAAATAAAAGTATTATCTGCAAGTGTAGTAAATGAAGAAACTACAAAATTATGTAAATTATCTGATTATATAATATGTGATAAAACATTTGCTGAAATTCTTGCAAGAGAAAGAATAAATTATGATAAACCAGACACATTAAAAAGTGTACTAAATAAATTAGAAAGTATGTACAAAAGTAAAGTAATAATTACCCTTGGTGAAAAAGGCTCTCTTTACAAAATAGACGATAAAATCAAAGTAATGGGTGCTATTAAAGTAAAAGAGATAGACAAGTCTGGTGTAGGAGACATATATTTTGGGGCATTTGTTTATGGTTTAGCTGAAAATCTAGATTTAGAAAAATGCTTAAAAATTGCTACAATAGCAGCAGGCTTATCTGTAAAGAAAGTGGGAGAGATATTTAGTATACCAGATGTAAGAGAGGTACATAATATATATGGAAAGAACAAATAATCCATTTTATTACTATTATGAAACAATAGATTTGCATGGCTTAGATGCATTAACAGCGTTAATAAAAGTAAATGAATTCATAAATGATAACATTAAACTAAAAAAATATGGTATAATAATTGTACATGGTAAAGGAAGTGGAATTTTAAAGAAAGCTGTTCATGAATATTTAAGAAAAGATAAAAGAGTAGAAAAATATGAAATAGATATATATAACGATGGAGCTACCATTGTGAAGTTGAAGGAGGAATAAAAATGAAAAAGAAAGGATTTACACTAATTGAGGTTATTGCTGTAATTGCGCTTGTATCACTTTTACTACTTTTGGTAGTGCCAAATATAACTGAAAGTTATAAGAAAAGTCAAAAGAAAATATTCTATGACAATGTATTAGGTATATATAACACTGCTACACAGTCATTCTTACTAGAAGATACTAAAGTTAATAACTTTTGTCATGCTGGTACTAAATTAAAAGCAGACTTAGGAGAAGATGTAGAATATAATGTTATATTAGACGACTTTGGTCAAGTTACTAGTTTAGCAGTAAGTAATGGAAGATTTTACTATTCTAAATCTAGTTCAAGTGGAGTAAGTAGATCAGATATTTCTATAGATGATATTCAAGAAAGTAAAATTAATATTAATTGTGACGGGACAATAAGTTATCAAAACGACTGTATAATAACTGATTCAAATAGGTCTTGTCAAATATATGGTTTCACATTTTTCAGAAAAAATGCTACTATTTAGTAGCATTTTTCTTTATTTTATGGTATTATATTTTTGAGGTAACAAATTATGAAAGAGAAAACAAATGATTTAAGCGAATTAAAAGGGTTAGGCAAAATAATATTAATACTAGCGAGTGCATTCATTATTATGTATTTGCTTACATTGGGGGCTACTAAACTAGGATGGTTTGATACAAGTTATACAAAGCCTAATGTAGAAGAAGCAGTAATTAGTTATGAAAAAATTATGGCTGGTAGTGTATTTGATAAAAAAGATGATAGTTACTATGTAGCTATTGCTAACTTTGATAAGACTAACAATATGTATTATCAGTCTATAGTAAGTTCTTATAAGAGTAAAGAAGAACATTTACCATTTTACGTAGTTGACTTAAGTGACGAGTTAAATAAAAGTATAATTTCCGATACAAACAACACTAAAGCTAAAAAAGCAAGTGAACTTAAAGTTAAAGACTTAACACTTCTAAAAATAACTAATGGTAAAATAGAAAAATATATAACTGGTATTGAAAACATAGAGACTGAGCTAAAATAGCAAGTCTCTTTTTTGTACGCAAATGAACGAAAACCGAACGAAAAGTGAACGAAAGTATTGATTATCTTTACAAAATATTATATAATGTTTCTAGAGGTGAATATTATGTTTATTGAAAATCAAAATACTGAATTAAAGCTTATTTTAACTAGAAATATTAAAAAAGAGATTGTTGCATTTGCTATTACAAATGATGGGAGAATTTATATAGGGATAAATGATAATGGAGAAGTAATAGGAGTTCAAAATCCACAAAAAGAACTTGAAGCACTAAGCGGAATGATTAGAGAAGGTATAAAATCAGATTTAACTTTGTTTACTAGTATATATATTGAACAAATTAATGGAAAAGATATAATAGTAGTTAATGTAAAAGAAGCTCCTAACAAACCATATTATTTGGCTGACAAAGGTTTAAAACCAAGTGGGGTATATCTAAGACATGGAAATGTAACTGTTCCAGCGGACGAAGAAATTATTAAAAAAATGCTAATAGAAAATAGAAGTAGTTCTTTTGAAGAAGAACTATCAACTAACCAAGACTTACACTTTGAATATCTAAAAAGTATACTAAAAAACAAAATATTGAATTTAACGAAAACAAACTTAAAACACTAAATATAATTAATTTAGAAAATAAATATACAAATCTAGGACTACTATTATCAGATGAATGTCCATTTTCTATTAAAGCTTCTATTTTTAGTGGTAAAGATAAACTAGAGTTTAGCGATAGAAAAGAATTTAATGGCTCAATACTTAAACAAGCTGAAGAAATTTTTGACTATCTAAATCTCTTTAATAAAGTTAAAGGAGAAATAATTGACTTATTAAGAGTTGATACATATGATTACCCAAAATATGCTTTAAGAGAAGCTATATTAAATGCAATAATTCATAGAGATTATAATTTTAATGGTAGCATATTAGTATCACTATTTATAGATAGAATAGAAGTATCTTCACTGGGTGGACTACTAAAAGGACTAACGATTGAAGACATTTATAATGGCATATCTGAAACAAGAAACCCTAAACTTGCAAATGTGTTTTATCGTTTAAAATACGTTGAAAGTTTTGGAACAGGAATAGATAGAATAATGTCTTCTTACGTAGATAATGATAAACAACCGGTTATATCCATTTCAGACAATGTATTTAAAATAACTTTATATAACAGAAATTATACTGATTATAGTTTCATACTAAACGAAGATACTCAATTTAACCCATTTGGTACATCAAAAGAAAATCTAATTATTTACTATTTAAAACATCATAAAACAATATCAAGACTAGATGCTGAAAGGGTTTTAGGTCTTTCAAAAACTAGAACGAGTGAAATACTAAAAAACATGGTTAATGATGGAATGTTAACTATTAATGGAAATGGGAAAACAACAAATTACTCACTAAAAAACCGAGGCTAAACAGTCTCGGTTTCAATATTAAAATTTTCTAAATACTTGTTATATGCTTTAACTTCATTAGTCTTACTGATAATCTTAAATTTATATTTAGGATTTTTTTCTTTCATAATATTTTTTAAAATATAATTAGTGAAGTAGGGGTTTCTAATAAGAAGTGGTCCAAATACATAAGTAGCATAGAAGTTCTTATAGTGTATTCCTTCAGTTTTAGAATTAATAGAACTGCCTGTACCACTAATAACCTTAAATAAAGGCTTATCAATATCATTCATTACACCGCATCTATTTTGAAAACCAATTATCTTTTCCTTAATTAACTTGGTACTAAAAGTAACACTACCTACAATTCTAAAGGTTTCATGGACACTATTATAATTAAATACACCTAATGCATCATATTTAACATCATTATCAATTATATAAGAACCAAATAACTCACTAGCATTACCTGTAATAATAAATGTCTTCCCACTTTCAATAGATGCTTTTATTTTATCCTTATACTTAATCATATCTTCTAAAACTAATAGTTCTGACTTTTCATCTCCAGAGCCCATATAGTATATATCATATGAATTAAAATCTATCTTATCATTAATAGTCTTTAAACTAACTTCACAAGTAATACCTTGATACTCACACATCTTTTCTATAGCCCTGATATTAGCATTCTCTCCATATAAATTCATTAAATCATAATATAAATGACATACTTTAATCTTACTCATTACTAATACCTTCTTTCTTTAAAATAGCTTTAAGTTCAATTTCTTTATCAAAACATACACAACTATAAATAGAACCTTTAGTTTTCTTTCTCAAAGTAGGTATTAATTCACTATCTAAGTCTTCTATTAAAATAATCTTACTCTTTGGTATACCTGTATAAGAAATTCTTGTAAGCATGTCATACTTAAATCTTCCTACTAATACTATCTTATCAATAGTTTTATTATTTAACTCTTCAAAGTCAATATCCCATATCCAACTTAAATCATTTTCAGAGTATCTTCTACTAGAATTATCAAAACCAAGCACGACTGTTTTAATACCTTTTTCGTTAACTATAAAATCTAAACTCTGTTTATAACTTAAATTATTCTCATTCTTACTAGCAAGCATTTGCCATTTTCTACCGAAAAAGTTAAACACATTAAGTCTTTTTGGTTTAAATGTCTCGTCATTTGTTACTTTTATTATGTCTTCATTAGTTATTCCTAAGGTGCTACATAAACTATAAGCTGCAGTCACAAAGTAAACTGAATACAAAAAGTTACTAGGTAGGTGTACTTTATTCTTATTTATATAGATATATCCTTTAGTAACATTTATGTTGTGGGCTAAAAAGTCAACATTTCCTCTTTCAAAATCTCCAGTTGGACACTTGTAACATCCAATGTGTCCATATTGATAAAATTTATACTTTAATTTACTATGACATATCGGACAGTACTGAGCATCTATATTATTTAATTTACTCTTAACACTATAATTATTTTTATCAAGTCCGTAAGTAGTAAGTTTACCTTTATGATTAATACTAAGTGCCTTAACAAGTGGATCATCAGCATTAATAATCAAATGAACTTTATCTTTAACACTCTTAGAAATAACACTTTTAATAAAGTCAGGATGTAAGTTTCTAGGTGGTTGGTCTCTAGTAATATTGGTAACTACTAAATGAGTTAAATCAAAATTCTTTAGTGTACCTTCCATATATCTTTCGTCCATTTCCATAAGAAGTACATCAGCATCTAGCTTGCCTTTTTTAGTATTATTAATTATTAAACTAGCAAGTCCATTTAAAACATTACTACCATTTTTATTATAAACTACCTTATAACCGTTCTTACTAAGAATTCTAGCTACTAACTCAGTAGTACTTCCTTTACCACTTGAACCAGTTATCCCAATAACATACTTAGGCATTTTAATTTTTTTTAAAACATTTTTATCTATCTTAAGAGCATAATACCCACCTATAACACTTCCATCATGTCCCATAAGCTTACTCATTTTACTAACAAGCTTACAAGTTATTATTGATAAATTAAACATAAATATCACATCCTTATAAATATTATAAACCAAAAATATAAATAATAAAATATACTTTAGTAAAAGAAGTGTAAAGAAAAATATATCTAGTTTTGTCGTATTTAATGAAATAAACTATTTTTAAGTTTATAATTAAAATAGAAAAGAGGAAAAATAATGAATTTAACATATCAAAACAAAACTCTATATATAGATCTAGTAGGAGAGGTGAACATAACAGAAGTAACAAAGAAAGTCACAAGTATTAGTGATACATACAAAATAAATAACTTAGTAGTTAATACAGATGGGGCATTCATTACTGACTACAAAAAAGCAAAACTAAAAAAAATAATAGGTAACACTCTTGACAACACTAATTAAAAAATGATAAGATAAACTTGTAATAAAGATAGGAAGTGAAGTACATGAAAATTAACTCTTTAGTACAAAA
>OIEN01000688.1_pt1 | contig 18841 bp, 21 predicted proteins | sample 1581741 | NCBI WGS metagenome assembly OIEN01 (sample SAMN01760944, study PRJEB22395) | human gut metagenome | reverse complement strand
AGGTGCAAGTGAAGACTTTAAAACTAAAAATATTTATGACTTGGCAGGAAATGTAAATGAATGGACAAATGAGGCAATTGAGGCTTATTCTACGACTTTCCGTGTCCCTCGTGGAGATAGTTACGACGGCGATGGTAGTTACTTTCCTGCTTCTTATCGTAGCAACGTCCTTCCGAGCGGTTGCGTCAAAACAGTCGGCTTTCGCCCCGCACTTTATATAAAATGATGTAGGGGTCGTCGCCCACGGCGACCCGCAATAATAATTGCCAAGCAACGCTCCCTTTAGGGGGCGTTATTTTTATACAACATATAATAATTAATGTTGTAAATTTTATTTCACATCAAGTGTAAATCAACAAATTTTACATTTTAATTTTTAAGGGTAGAATTTGCAAAAGCGTGATATGAGTTAAGTGAGAAGTTTGGTGTATAGATAACAAAAATTGGTAAATAATTAGTATAAGTAAATAAAATTTACATATTTTTATATGAAGGGTGATTTTAAAATGACATATAAGTTTACCAATAGAGCACGAGAAGTTGTAGAAATTGCAAATGATTTAGCAATTAGTTTAGGTCATAATTATGTTGGAACAGAGCATTTATTATATGGTTTAGCAAAAAAAGAAGGATGCCTTGCAAGTAAAGTGCTAGAAAAACAAGGGATAAATTCAAAAAAAATTCTAGACAAAATAGAAGAATTAATAGGAGAAGGAGATAAAAATATTATATCTGTAATAGGACTAACTCCTAGAACAAAGCGAATAATTGAAAATGCATTTAAAGAGGCAAAAAAACAAAATTCCGAATACATAGGAACAGAACATTTACTCGTTGGTATAATAAAAGAATCAGATTGTGTTGCTATGAAAATCATGCTTGATTTAAACACAGATTTTGAGAAAATGTATAATGATATTTTTAATGTTTTAGATAAATATGAAGTTGATAAAAACAATAATACAAGAAACAAGGGAACAAAAGAGCAAACCCTAAATCAATTTGGAGTAGAATTAACTCGGAATCGCATATAATGGAAGCCTAGACCCAGTGATTGGAAGAGAAAACGAGATTACTAGAGTAATACAAATATTATCAAGAAGGACAAAAAATAATCCTTGCTTAATAGGAGAACCAGGAGTTGGAAAAACCGCAATCATAGAGGGATTAGCTCAAAATATTGTTTCAGGGAATGTGCCAGATACTTTGAAAAATAAAAGAATATATACATTAGATATTTCTGGAATGGTAGCTGGTGCAAAATATAGAGGAGATTTTGAGGAGAGAATAAAAAAATGCTTAAAAGAGGTAAAAAAAGCAGGGGATATAATTTTATTTATTGATGAAATTCATACAATTGTTGGAGCAGGGGCAGCAGAAGGAGCAATAGATGCATCAAATATTTTAAAACCAATACTTGCAAGAGGAGAAATTCAAATAATTGGTGCAACTACAATAAAAGAATATAGACAATATATTGAAAAAGATAGTGCACTAGATAGAAGATTTCAAATAATTATGATAGAAGAACCAAAGGTAGAAGATGCAATAAAAATAATATCAGGGCTTAGAGATAAATACGAGGCACATCATAATGTAAAAATAACAGATGAGGCAATAGAGACAGCTGTAAAATTATCTGGAAGATATATACATGATAGATTCCTGCCAGATAAAGCAATTGACTTGATTGATGAGGCAGCATCAAAAGTAAAAATAGAATTATATACTGAGCCAAATACAATAAAAAAACAAGAAAAAAGACTGATTGAAGTATCAAAAGAAAAAGAAGAAGCAGTTCGAGCACAGGATTTTGAAAAAGCTGCAAAATTAAGGGATATAGAAAAGCGAGAACAAGTGAAATTAGAAGAACAAAAACAAACTTGGGAATCTGAAAATAATAAAACAATTACAACAATTACTAAAAACGATATAGAAGAGGTAATTTCAAGAAGTACAGGAATACCAATACAAAAATTAAATCAAACAGAAAATGAAAAACTGAAGAATTTAGCAGAGGAATTATCTAAAAAGGTGGTTGGGCAAAAAAAAGCAATAGATGCAATTAGCAAAGCAATAAAAAGATCAGGAATCGGACTAAAGGACCCTAATAGACCAATAGGCTCATTTTTATTTTTAGGACCAACAGGAGTTGGAAAGACAAAACTTTCAAAAGCACTTGCAGAAAGTCTTTTTGGAGAAGAAAATGCAATGATTAGGTTAGACATGTCCGAATTTATGGAGTCACATAGTACAGCTAAAATAATTGGCGCACCTCCAGGATATGTGGGGTATGAAGAACAAGGAGGATTAACAGAAAAAGTAAGAAGAAAGCCATATTCTTTAATACTTTTTGATGAAATAGAAAAAGCTCATCCAGATGTATTAAACTTGCTACTTCAAATACTAGAAGATGGAATATTAACAGACTCACATGGAAGAACAGTAGATTTTAAAAACACAGTAATTATAATGACATCAAATATTGGCGCAAGATTAATAACAGAAAAGAAAACATTAGGTTTTAAACAGGATGATTTAAAAAGTGACACAGTAGAAGTTAATAAAGATGTTATGACAGAATTAAAAAAACAGTTAAAGCCCGAGTTTATAAATAGAATCGATGAAATAATTGTGTTTAATAAACTAGGAAGAGAGGAACTAAAACAAATAGTGGATTTAATGTTAGAAGAGACTTTAGAAAAACTAGAAAAAAGAAATATAAATGTAAAAGTAGAAGACAAAATAAAAGATTTAATAGTAGATAAAGGAACAGACTTTGTATATGGAGCAAGACCATTAAGGCGTGCAATGCAAAATATATTAGAAGATAAAATTGCAGAAGAAATATTGGAGGGAAATTTACAAGAAGGAGATCATGCAGAAATGGTACTAGAAGAAAATAAAATAAAAATAAGAATAAAATAGATGGTAATTTGCATTACTGTTTAAAAAAGATAAAGACATCCGCCAAATCTCGTCGGGGTTATATATTTTATTTTTATCGCTGCCCCATCCTAGAAAATGTAATTCGCTTTGCTCAAACATTTTCTACGGCGGTCACCCCGGAGTCGCTCCAAAAATAAAATATATAAGCCCCTGCGTTTGGCTACCTACTGCCATTATTTAGAAACATAGATACAAAATATTTATTTTAAATATTTTTTTATAAACTCCCATGTTTTTTCTGTATATATTTTCTTTTCAGAAGAAAATGGTAAAAACACCAAATCTTTTAAAGGGTTTAATGAATTTTGTAAATCTGCAACTGCACCATCAACTTTTGTAGGGGCTATTTTATCTGCCTTATTTGCTATAACTAAACAAGGAAAACCTGTATCAATAATATATTTATACATTAATCTATCATTATCAGTAGGTTCATGTCGTATATCAATTAAGAATACCACTAAAGCAATTTCGTTTCGAGATTTTAAATAATCTTCAATAAAAATGCCAGATTTAACTTGTTCTTCTTTAGACATTTTACTAAAACCGTATCCGGGCAAATCTACCAAATAAAAGCTATCATCTATATTATAAAAATTAATCTGGCGAGTCTTACCGAGGAACACTGCTAGTTCTAGCAAGAGACTTCCTGCCAAGCATTGCATTAATAAAAGAAGACTTACCAACATTAGACTTACCAACTAAAACAATCTCAGGTAAGCCTTTATTTGGATACTGTTTCCTGCTGACAGCAGAAATTTCAAATTGTGGATTTTTAATAAGCAATTTTATCTTTTCCTCCCATGTATGGTCTCAACACTTCTGGAATATTAATACTTCCATCTGCATTATAATTATTTTCTAAGAAAGCAATAAGCATACGAGGTGGTGCAACAACAGTATTATTCAAAGTATGAGGATAATAATTTCCTTTTTCACCTTTAACACGAATGCCTAAACGTCTACTTTGGGCATCTGTTAAGTTAGAACAACTTCCAACTTCAAAATACTTTTTCTGTCTTGGACTCCAAGCTTCAACATCGCAACTTTTTGCCTTAAGGTCTGCTAAATCTCCACTGCAACATTCTAAAGTCCTAACTGGAATATCTAAACTTCTAAATAATTCAACTGTGTATTGCCACATTTTGTTATACCAATCATAACTTTCTTCGGGTTCACAAACAACTATCATTTCTTGCTTTTCAAATTGGTGAATTCTATAAACTCCTCTTTCTTCAATACCATGTGCACCTTTCTCTTTTCTGAAACATGGAGAATAAGAAGTCATAGTATAAGGTAAACATTCTTTTTTCAAAATTTGTCCTTTAAATTTACCAATCATAGAATGCTCACTTGTACCAATTAAATATAAATCTTCACCTTCAATTTTGTACATCATAGCATCCATTTCTTCAAAACTCATAACACCTGTTACAACATCGCTTCTAATCATAAAAGGTGGTATACAGTAAGTAAAGCCTTTATTAATCATAAAATCTCTAGCATAAGAAATTACTGCAGAATGAAGTCTTGCAATATCTCCTGTTAAGTAATAAAAACCATTACCAGCAACACGACGAGCAGAGTCTAAATCTATACCAGAAAGCTTTTCCATAATATCTGTATGATAAGGAATTTCATAATCTGGAACAAATGGATCGCCGAATTTTTCTATTTCAACATTTTCACTATCATCTTTTCCGATTGGAACAGAAGAGTGAATAATATTAGGAATTCTCATTAATTTTTCCTTTAATTCAGTTGCATATTGTTCTTCTAATTTTTCGTTATCAATTAATTCTTGGTTAATTTTAGAGACCTGAGCCTTAATATCTTCAGCTTCAGCCTTTTTACCTTCTCTCATAAGAGCACCAATTTGGTTACTTAAACTATTTCTAGAACTTCTAAGTTCATCACCATGTAATTTAACCTCACGGTTTTTGCTATCAAGCTCTAAAACTTCATCAACTAATCCAAGCTTATGGTCTTGAAATTTCTTTTTAATGTTTTCTTTAACAATATCTGGATTTTCTCTAACAAATTTAATATCTAACATATAAAAACCTCTCCTTTAAAACTTATAACATTTTACTACAAAATGCTGGAATATGCAAGGAATTTACTAAAACCCCTTGAAAAAACTTGCTGAATCGCTGTATAATATATATGTTTTTAAGGAGGACGAATTATGCAAAAAATAGATTTAAAAAACACATACTTAAAATTTTTTGAAGAAAAAGGACATAAAATCATACCTAGTGCGCCAGTTATACCAGAAAATGACCCAACATGTTTATTTAATACAGCAGGTATGCAACCACTAGTACCATATTTGAAAGGAGCACCTCACCCAGAGGGACATAGGCTTACAGATGTTCAAAAATGTTTTAGAACAAATGACTTAGATTCAATAGGAGATACTACACATCATACATTTTTCGAAATGCTTGGAAATTGGTCTCTTGGGGATTATTTTAAAAAAGAATCTATTACTTGGAGTTTTGAATTATTGACAACTAGACTAAATATTCCAGTAGAAAAACTTGCAGTTACAGTTTTCAAAGGAAATAAAATAGTACCAGCTGATAATGAATCTGCTGAAGTATGGGAGTCTTTAGGAATAAATAAAAACAGAATAGCATTTTTAGGTGAAGAAAACAACTGGTGGCCAAATATGGAACTTGAAGGACCATGTGGACCAGATACAGAAATTTTCTATTGGAGAAGTGAGGAACCAGTTCCAGAAAAATTTGACCCAGAAGATGAAACATGGGTAGAAATTTGGAATAATGTGTTTATGCAATATAATCATGAAGCAGATGGAACATTTAAACCACTTGCAAATAAAAATGTTGATACTGGTTTAGGAGTAGAAAGAGTTACAGCCATTCTAGAAGGACAAACAGATAATTACAAATCTTCTGTTTGGAAAGACATTATAGAAAAAATAGAAGAAATTTCTGGAAAATCATATGATGATGAAAGATATACAAGGGCAATGAGAATTATAGCAGACCATATGAGAGCTGTTGTAATAATAAGTGGTGATGATGCAGGAATTAAGCCTTCAAATACAGATCAAGGTTATATTTTAAGAAGATTAATTAGAAGAATTATAAGATATGCTAAAAACTTAGAAATAGACATAAATAGCTCTTGGGAAAAAGATTTAGCAAACTTAATAATAGACCAATATGCCGCATATTATCCAGAACTAGAACGTAATAGACAATTAATCTTAGATGTATTAGAAAACGAAAAAGTAAAATTTAATAGAACTTTAGAAAAAGGTTTAAGAGAATTTGAAAAAATAGTATCTCATATAGAAGGAAATTTAATTGATAAAGATAATGCATTTAAATTATATGATACTTATGGCTTCCCAATAGAGCTAACAGTGGAACTTGCAAAAGAAAGAGGATTAAAAGTTGATACAAAAGGCTTCGAAGAAAAGTTTGCAGAACATCAAGCAAAATCAAGAGAAGGAGCAACTGGTAAATTTAAAGGAGGACTTGCATCAACAGGAGAAATGGAAACAAAATATCATACAGCAACACATCTTCTAAATGCAGCTTTAAAACAAGTTCTAGGCCCTCACGTACATCAAAAAGGAAGTAATATTACAGCAGAAAGAATGAGATTTGACTTCTCACATGATACTAAAATGACAGATGAAGAAAAACAAAAAGTTGAAGATTTAGTAAATGAGTATATAAAAATGGCAATTCCAGTAGAAAGACTAGAAATGAAAAAAGAAGATGCATTAAAACTTGGAGCAGAAGCAATGTTCCTTGAAAAATATGCAGATATAGTTAGTGTATATAAAATAGGAGATGTTTCTATAGAACTTTGTGGAGGACCTCATGTAAAAAACACTTCAGAACTTGGAACATTTAAAATTAAAAAAGAAGAATCATCATCAGCAGGAGTAAGACGTATAAAGGCAGTATTATTATAAGAAGGTAAATACCATATGTAGGGGCACCAAAAACAGAGCCCCTTACATTGAGTTAAAGGGGAGGAGATTCACAATGGAAAATTGTTTATTTTGTAAAATTATAAAAAAAGAAATTCCATCAACCATTGTTTATGAAGATGAAGAAGTATTGGCATTTAGAGACATAAACCCAGTAGCGCCAGTACATGTGCTTGTGATTCCAAAAAAACATATTAGTAGTTTAGTAGATTTAGAACCTGAAGACGAAGCAATAGTAGGAAAAATTTATACAATAATTAATAAAATTGCAAAACAAGAAAATATTTTTGAAAGTGGATTTAGAGTAATAGTAAATTGCGGTGAAGATGGAGGACAAGAAGTTAAACATTTACATTTTCATCTAATAGGCGGAAAAAAGTTAGGAACTAAAATATGCTAAAATTATAAAAAATATACACAAACAAATAAAAATATGTTATAATAAAATATAAGTAAAACAAAGGAGAGGATAATATGTTTAAAAGTAAATATAGTAATTTTTTAACAATTATTTTAATAGTAGCAATAGTTTTTGTAATTGTTCTAGTTTCTATACTTGCAGTAAATGCCTATAAAAGATACAAAAATGATAAAGATGCAGAAAATGCGATATCAAGATTTGAAAACAACATAGGACAAAACAATGATACAAATAATTCAGGTCAAAACTTAATAGAACAAAATGTTACGAATGATACAACAGGAGGAGATACATCAGGGGAAGTAACAAGACAAGTTACATATTATAATAATTTTGTAATGATAGGATATATAGAAATACCAAAAATTAATATAAAATATCCTATATTAGAAAAAGAAACAGTACCAAGTTTGGAACAATCTGTAGCAGTTAGATATCCTGATAACCCTAAATTAAATGAACCAGGAAATGTAGTAATTGCGGGACACAACTACAGAAATGGACAATTTTTCTCTAATTTAAAAAATGTTGCAACAGGTGATATAATAAAAATAACAGATGCAAATGGACAAACATTAGTATACACAGTTTATGAAAAATATGAAACAACACCTGAGGATGTAGCATATATAACAAGAGACATTGGAGATAATACAGAAATAACATTAGTAACTTGCACAGATGATAGTAGTGCAAGAATAATAGTAAAGGCAAGAGTTTAATAAAAAACACATAGGGAACATATTTCCCTATGTGTTTTTATTTTATAAAAGAATTTTTTTAGATACGTCTACTACTGTGCCAGCTCCCATAGTTAAGATTATATCATTTGGGCAAGCACGTTCTTTTATGTATTTAGCAATTTCATCAAAATTTTGAATATAAACAGCCTTTTTCCCTAATGAATTTATTTTATCTACTAAGTCTTGAGAAGATATATCATAGATATTACGTTCTCTTGCAGCATAAATATCAGTAATAATTATATTGTTGAAATCTAATAAAGCTTTTGCAAAATCATCAAGTAATTCCTTTGTTCTGCTATATGTATGAGGTTGAAAAACAACCCAAGATTGTCTAAAAGATTTCTTTTGAAGAGCTCTTAAAGTGGCTAATATTTCACTTGGATGATGTGCATAATCATCATAAACATAAATATTGTTATATGAACCTACTAATTCAAATCTACGATTTGCGCCAGTGAATTTCTTTAATGCAGTTTTTATAGTATATTTATCAATTCCATAATTTACGCACATTGCAATACAAGCTAAAGCATTATAAACATTATGCATACCAGGAACAGATAATTTGAACTCAGCATAGAAATTGTTATTATAATAAACATCAAATTTCGCAAAACCATTTGTATCAAAAGAAATGTTTCTAGCAATAAAGTTCGCTTTTTGATTATTTATAGCAAAAGTAATTGTTTTTGCATATGTACTTTTTCTTAAATCAAGACAATTTTCGTCATCACCATTTGTAACTAATAATCCATCTCTTGGAAGTAGTGATACATATTTATGAAAAGCATTTTTAATATTGTCAAAAGTTTTAAAATAGTCTAAATGATCATTATCAATATTTAAAACAACTGCAGATTTTGGATTGAATTTCAAGAAACTTTCAACATATTCACAAGCTTCCAAAATAAAATAATCACTATTACCAACTCTATAATTTCCATTGATTTGTTTTAATTGTGCTCCTACTTGAATATTAGGGTCAAGGCCTGCTTCAATAAAACATAAAGAAATCATAGAGGTTGTGGTTGTTTTTCCATGAGTTCCAGAAACACCTATAGTGTTATGATATATACGAGTTAAGAAACCTACAAAATCTGCCCTTTCTACTATTACAATATTTCTTTCTCTTGCACAAACAAGCTCTGGATCATCAGATTTTATAGCAGCAGAATAAATAACTAAATCTGCTTTTTCTACTAACGAAGTAGAATGACCAATAGATACAAAAATACCATGACTTGCTAATCTATCAGTTACTCTGCTTTTTGTACAATCAGAACCAGTTACAAATAAGCCGAAGTGATGCAAAATTTCCGCAATACCACTCATACTTACTCCACCAATTCCAATTAAATGTATATGTTTATATTTTTTCAAATTTTCGATATTATCTAAATTAACCATTTTCAACACCTTTCTAAAATTGCAACATGACTATTATACAATGAAAAATTAAAAAATTCAATATGTTACCATAATTAAAAAGAAAAAATAAAATATATTGTAAAAACAAGAAGGAAAAAGATTTTTTTTGGCGAATATATAATTAAACATTAGATATATTCTCATATTTAATGCAAGAAAATTATAACTTTGGAAGGCGGTGCACTATACATGCAAATAACAGACGTAAGATTAAGAAAAGTAAATTCAGAAAACAGAATGAAAGCTGTTGCTTCTGTAACATTCGATAATGAATTCGTAATTCACGATATCAAAGTTATCGAAAGTCAAAATGGATTATTTATAGCTATGCCTAGCAGAAAAACTCCAAACGGAGAATTCAAAGATATAGCTCATCCAATCAATGCTGAAACTAGAGAAAAAATTCAAAAAGCTATCTTAGAAGCTTATGAAGCTCCAGAGACAGAATCAGCAGAATAATAAATGTTAGAAGAGAAAAACACTTTTAGAGTGTTTTTCTTTTTTTATAAGAAAAAATCCATTTTCTTCTTGCTATTTTTTTTAATATATTGTATTATATTAGAAGGAAAAATGTGAAAAATATTAGGAGGAAAATATGAAAAAAGTAATAGTAGGAATAATATTAATAATAATATTAAGCTTAGCACTTAACACTGTTGTACTTGCGGAAAATGCAACAAACACTCTAAAAGACCAAAATGCAAATGAAATTTTAACCGTAAAAAAAGAGGTAAACTCTAAATTAGATGAATATACAGAAAAATATGACTCAGAAGCTTACGGATTAGCAGCATACATATTAAATAGAGTTAGAATTTATAGTATACCTTTTGGATTTGTATCAATTATAATAGCAGCAATATATCAGTACATAATAGGATTAAAAAAATTGGACGTAAGAGACAAAGGTTTTGCATTGATGATTGCAAGTGTTACTATAGTAGTAATATGTCAAGTATTGCCACTTGTTTTTGCAATTGTAGTAAAAGGTTGGAGGGGTTAAACTAATGAAGGTTTTATTCGCAGTAAATAATGAAAAGATTTCAGAGGCTATAATAAAAAAATACCAAACAATGTACAAGGAAATAATTTCATGGAAAAATGTCTATTTTTTCAATGCGATAATAAAAGAGTTACAAAAAGATAAATCCTATGACAGAATTGTTATAGGCGAAGATTTGGAACCTTATGCAAATAATAATTATGAAGTTATAGATAATTTATTGTTTGATAAGTTAGACAGCATAAGCGATGAGGCTTCTAACAGTAGAGATGGAGATATTCCAATAATATTAATAGCAACAGATAGAAGAGAAAGGGGAAATTCTCTTCTCGTAAAGTTATTTGGAATTGGGATTTATAATGTATTACTTGGACAAGATAGAAAGATAGATAATGTTTGTAAATTAATCTATCAACCTCGTACAAAAAAAGAAGCAAAAGCTTATTACAGAATTGATTCTGATGATGTAAACTATCAGGAAATTGATCCTGAGAGTGTAAGTGAAGTGGAAATCCAAAACATACTAACTCATTATAAAAAATTGGGAAAAAATGAAGATAGATATGTTGAAAGCTTTGAAGAAATTGCCACACAGTATACCGATGCTCAATTAAAGCTTATTACCAGAGCTCTGCCTTTAAATGTAAGAGCTGTTTTAGAGGAAAAATGCCCAAAATATCAACAAGTAATGATTGGCAGTGTGAAAAATCAGGTGGCGGCACAGAAAAAATCTGCTAAGCAATTTACGAGCAAAAATATACAGAGTAAAAATATTAACAAAATTGAGTTGATTGATAGAGAATTACAAAAATCAAAATTAACGAAGCCAGTTGTTATTCCTTCAACAATCAATATGCAAAATGTAAAAAAAGCATATACAATGCCTAGAAGTGAAGAACAAGATATTCTGCAAAATATTCAACCAAATACAATGCAGACTCCACCAGAAAGAATGATACCAGATTTTTCTCAGGATATTATTCAAAATGATCAACCAAGTATTCAACCAAACACTCAGCAAAATATTCAGCCAAGCTTTCAACCTGATTTTTCAAACAATTCCGTACAAAATAATAATGCTTCGAATTTTGAAAATAATGCTCCATTCTTGCCAAATGTGGAACCTGAAAAAGTTGAAATACAAGAACAGAATGCTGAACCAGTAAAGAAGGGCAGAGGTAGACCTAAAAAAGAAAAAACGCCAGAAGAAATTGCCGCTGAGGAGGCAAAAGAGAAAAAGGGCAGAGGCAGACCAAGAAAAAATGTTGAACAACCTTTAAACGAAAATACTAATGTTTCTCAGGATGTTAATTTATTTGATATATATAACCAAAACAACGCAGAAAATAATGTAAATGATGTAATATTGCCAGGTCTTGAAGAAGAGGCAAAAGATGTTAATGGTACAGAAAATCAAAATTTACAAATCAACTCAGTAGCACAAGAGGATTACACAAACGTTGATTTCTTTGGCAATAAATTAAATCGCGATTTTAATCCAGATTTTTTCGGAAATGAAGCACAGGTTGATAGGTTCCCAGGTGCAGAAGAACAAAAAAAGAAAGAAACAAAAAAGATTGAACCGATTGTACCTAATAAAGATGTTTCAAAAGTTGTAGAAAATATAAAAAATGATAATATAAAAATTGAAGAAAAACCAGTCGAAATAAAGAATAATGATGTTAAAGAAAATATAAATGCAAATCAAGATATTATTCCAAATATTGAAGACGTTAGTATCAGTATGCCTGGTTTTGAAGATGTAAATAACGGACAAAACAATAATCAAATAGAACCAGTAAGAGAAAATGTTAATTACGGAAATTCAGAATTATCAAATTTAATAACAGGTGATAAGAAGATTGTGGCATTTGTTGGAACATCTAAAAATGGAACGTCTTTCTTAGTAAATAACTTAGCAGCGAAAATGTCTAACAAGGGAATAAAAACTGCAATTTTGGATCTTACTAAAAATAAAAATGCATATTATATATATACTTTAAATGAAGATGCACTAAGAGAAAAGGCATTTGATTGCATAGAAAAGCTAAGAAGGGGAGTCGCAGACGGAATTCAAGTAAACAAGAATTTATCTGTTTATACAACATTGCCTGGAGAAAATTTGAGTTTAGGTGATTATAAAAATGTATTAGAAACACTTGTAAGAAATTATTCATTAGTATTATTAGATTGTGATTTTGATACAGATTCAAACTATTTTGCTAGTGCACAAGAATTATATTTAGTACAAACATATGACATATTAACAATACAACCATTAACAGCATTTTTAAATGAATTAAAGTATAAAAATATTTTAGATCAAAATAAGTTAAGAATTGTAATAAACAAAACATTAAAATTAAAAAGGCTTACAGATAAAATGATTATTGCTGGAATTTCTTGTTACAATGATCCTGCATCAACATATATTAATACATTATTTGATAGAGATCATGTAAGATATACAACAATTCCATTTGAAGATCAAACTTATGCAAGATACCTAGAAAGACTTGTAGACTGCGAGATATCATTAAATGGATACTCAAAGATGTTTTTGGAGGCATTAGAAAGATTAGGAAATATGGTTTATCCGCTAATTGCAAATAATCCAAATAAGTATCAGCCAGGAAAGAAAAATTTTAATGACTATAGCAAAAATAATAAAAATGTAAATACCGCTTTTAATAGCAACATGAATGCTACTTTAAATAAAATGAGAAATAATTTTTAAAATAACAAAATGAGGTGAGACTTTTTAAATGATAACAGTAATAATAGTAATAGTGCTTTCATCAATAATTATAGGATTAATGTTGTACAACATGTCGATTCATAAAAAAATAGAAGCATTTAAAAACATAAATCAGCAAATCACAAGCTTGAATGTATTACAGGATTTCATGGATACAATAAGTGAGACATCAAGTGTAGATGAAAAGCTAAAAAGAATAAATGAAATATTAATTGAAAAGTATGGAATAAAGTATTCAACTATTGTTGTTTATACTGGAGCTGAATTTGCAATAAAAGCCTCAAATGTAGCAGAAAAACATTGGGATGTTTTAAAAAATTTACAATCAGAACCTGTTTTCAAAGACAGTATAGATACTGGAATTCCAAAATATATCACTGTTGAGAAAGAAGGAGAAAAATTACCATACCAAAAGATGGAATTTGGAAGAGCAAAGTCTGCAATGTTTTTCCCAATATATATTGATAATGTATACATTGGATATTGGATAATAGAGGGAAGCACACCACATGAATTTGATGATGTTGATACTACTATTCTAGAAGTTGTAAAAAATAACATAGTAGCTGTTCTTAAGACTGTTGAAAATCAATCAACTATAGAAAAAATTGTAAAAGACGATAAATATTCTGAATTAAAAACTGCAGAGTATTTGTATACAGAAGGTAAAAAAGTTATAGATAGATATACGACATCAACAGTATGTTTATTTAAAATAATAAATCTTGTAGACATAAACGAAAAAATAAGCAGAAAAACAGGTGATAATACGATAACTCAAATTTGTAGAACCATAAAGCAAGACTTGGCACCTGAATATTTATTTGTAAGATATATGGGACCAAAATTCGCAATTGTTTTTTCAGGGGTTGAATTACAAGCCGTTGAAGAATTTATGAAAGATGTAAAAGCAAAAGCAGAAGCTCTTAAAATAGAACCTGCAGAGGACTATAGCGGAGATTGCAAAGAAGTATCACCAAAATTAAATATTGCTCTAGCGAGGTATTATAAAGGTACAGCATTAATCGGAGTTACAAAAAAACTAGAAGAATACCTAGATACAACAGATCCTTTAGAGAGTAATATAAATTATTTATAGGAGGTTTTAAATGGTTACAGACGAAACTGTTAGTTTTAATGTTGAAAAAGAAAAAAATAAAAAAACAAAAGAGATTTTGAAGTCAGTATATGAAGCATTAACAGAGAAAGGATATAATCCTATTAATCAAATTGTTGGATATATACTTTCAGGAGATCCTACGTATATAACAAGCCATAATAATGCAAGAAATCTAATAAGACAAGTTGAAAGAGACGAACTTTTGGAAGAAATGGTTAAAACATATATAGGATTGGACAAGTAGTATGAGGGCATTAGGAATTGATTATGGTGATGCAAGAGTTGGAATTGCTATTACAGATCCACTAGGCTATACTGCACAAGGGCTCGAAACAATACATCACCAAGGAAATGACAAGATTGTTCTAAAGCGTTTAGAAGAAATAGTAAATCAGTATAATAATGAAATAGATACATTTGCAATTGGCATGCCAATAAATATGGATGGTACAAAAAGAGAAAGAGCAGAAGTTACAGAAAAATTCATTCACAAGTTGCAATGCAAATTCAATAAAATAAAAATTGTAAGAATAGACGAAAGATTAACAACTGTAGAAGCACACAAAACTATGAATTTTTTAAATGTAAATAAACATAAAAAAAGAAATATTGTTGATACTATTTCTGCGGTTTATATACTCGAATCTTATATGAAAATGTCTAAAAGTTAATTGAATATAATTGACAAAAAGTAAAGATAATAGTATAAATAAGATGACTTTATTATTGTAGAAATACAAAATTAATAAATAAAAACTTGGAAGGAGAAAGAAAAATGGATGACGAGAAAATGACAAATAACTCTGAGGATGAGTTAGAAAGTAGCATCATAGAGTTAGAAGACGAAGAAGGAAAAAAGGTAAAATTTGAATGTTTAGATTATATAGAATATGACAATGAAGAATATGCTGTTTTATTACCAGCTGACGAAAATGATAGCGAAGAACCAGGAGAAGTTGTAATATTAAAAGTTGAAGACACAGATTCTGACAGCGACATGGTATCATATGTTAGCGTTGATGATGAAGAAATTTTAAACAAAATTTTTGACATATTCAAAGATAAGTTTAAAAACGAATTTGACTTCGTAGACTAATTAAAAAAACTATTGAGAATATGTTGTATTTTCAATAGTTTTTATTTGTTAAAACAGGGGAGGAAAAAATGCAGAAATTTAGTACTTGGATGGTATTGTCTTTAGATGTAATGTTTTGGATATTAAGAATTATAGCAGCTTTAACCGATACAATGGCGATTGATTTCATGATAAAGCCAATAAATATGAATATGGAAATTATAATGATATTTGTTGCTTTAGTGTCATTCGTTTTAATTGCAAAAAGAAAATTTTTAGGTGCAATTATATATATGATTGGTTATTTTGGCTATTTTGGAGTTGCATTAGTAACTAATCTACAAAAAATGACAACTACAGGTGGAAGCGTAAACGATTATGGTACAGTAATGTTTTCTCTAGTTGGAGTAGCTCTGCCAATATTTACTTTTTTAGACTTATTACTAGATAAAAATAGACAATTACATCCTACAGATAAAAAAACAGATTGGTTTTATAAAGATGAAAAATACGATATGAAAAAGGATGAAAGAGCAGACAAAAATAATTACAGGACTTTATAGTATGAACAATTTAAATGAAACTTATATAAATTTACTATAAGTATACTCAGCAATTAAAGCAAAATAGAGATAAAAAAGGAAACTAAAATGATTAATACTAGATTAACTCAAAAAGCCATGATTATAGCATATAATGCCCATAATGGACAAGCAGATAAAGCGGGAGTTCCATATATATATCACCCAATACACGTCGCAGAGCAAATGACAACCGAAACAGAATGCATAGTTGCATTGCTACATGATGTTGTGGAGGATACAGAGGTTACCTTTAAACAGTTAGAAACATTCTTTTCTGGTGAAGTAATCGAAATACTTAAAGTATTAACTAGAAATGAAAATGCAGATTATTATGAATACATAAAAAAAATAAAAAAGAATCCAATAGCTACAAAAGTAAAAATTGCTGATTTAAATCATAATCTTGATATTACACGACTAAACGAGATCAAAGAAGAAGACATGAAGAGAATTGAAAAATACAAAAAAGCGATGAAGATTTTAAAAGGAAAGTAAAAACGTTGCAATACAGTGCAACGTTTTTGTGCTTTCAGACCATTGATTTCTGACTGCTGCTTTCTGTACTGATCAATTAATTTTCAAAAAATAGAAAATATAATAAGAAAAAATATACTCACATAAAAGAAGATTGAAAGTTGACGTAACAACATAAAAATGTTATAATGAAATATGCAAAAGCAATCTTAAATACAAGAAAGGAGAACGTTTTGTAAGCAATCACGTAACTTCCAAATAGTTAATATTTGGAATACAAGCAAGAGAGGTTTTTTTATGAAAAAGACAAATAATTGTGAGAAAATACGGATCGATGGTGCATTTACAACAAATGATTCAGTTACACTTGTAACCGAAGTAAATGGCAAATGGTTTGCCACCAGGTCAAAAGAGTTTAACCATTGCATAAAAGTTGAAAAATGTGAAGCTATCGTTTTAGAAGGAGCTTCATTATTTAAGACTGATTATGAAACAGAAAGAATCAGAGCAAGGTTTATGGCAGTGCTAACGGCAATTGTTTTGATTTTGGCTGCGTTTAAAATAACGGCAGTATACAAAAACATAATGGCAGCGACTATCGTAAGCGCATTCTGCATTGATTTCATCTTTTGGAAAGGATCTATCATTAATTATTTCGTGAAATTTTGGAGTCAATTCAGAAAGAGTCAAGAAAAAGCTCTACACGCAGCAACACACAAGGTGATTAACGCCTATGAAAAGCTAGGATTCGTACCTAGCAGCGTTGAAGCAAAGAGATATAGCAAATTTTCCGTTGACTGCGAAAACTCAAAAAATAGCTTAGGAATTTGCACTTTGATCATCATGTTTGCAATTGGATGGGTAAAAGGAGAATTTATCACACCTGAAATGACAGTATTGGTGTATGGAGTTGCATTAATTGTATATGCAATAATATACAAATTTGGGTTATATAAATATATATCCTACTATTCCGTAAAAAATCCGAACAAACATGAACTTGCCATGGCAGTATACGCTTTACGAGGACACATCGAATTCGTGAGCCAAGCCATAATAAACGAGGAAGAAGCTTTGAGCGAGGTACAAAAAGAAATCGTAATTTCGAAAGAAGAAGCAAACACCATCTAAAAGTAAAAAAACAAATAAAGTGAGGAAAAACAAATAGAAGCAAATAAAAGCAAATAAAAGCAATAAAATGCAAAAAAACAAAAAATAAAAAAATACAAAACGTGATTCGAATTATCGCTAGCATTCTAGTGATAAAAGGCAAAAAGCAGGGCTATGAAGAACAATACTTCATAGTCCCTGCTTTTAAAATTTGGTGTACAATTTGGTACAATTTGGGGACGGAGAAAAAATTGTACATAGATTAAAAATATAAATATAATAACAATATATTTTTGCTATTTTGCTGAAACAGTGAATTAAGATGGGAAATTACTTTATTAAATCAAATTAATGTGATATAATGGAAAAGAATGTTAAAAAATAAAAGAAAATTTTTGAAATGAAGTGCTAACAATGCAAGAATGAATAAAATAATCTTAAGGAAGTTATTAATAATGGATGTAATATTTGATGGAATTGGAACTGAAATAATTAGCATATTATTGAGTGCAATAATTGGTGGTGCAGTAAGGGTATAAAATTGGTAGTAAAAGCAAACAAAGTCAAAAATTTACTAGCAATTAAAAACAAACACAAAATACGGTTAATATTAGTGGAAACGTATCAGCCAAAAAAGATATTAAGATAGGAAGTATAAGTGATGAAGGAAAATGATATTGATGTAGAAGGTGACGTTAATTCATGTGGAGATATTAATATAGGAAATACAATTGAAACTCAAAATAATTTAATTATTAATAATGATCCCCATCAATTAATTGAATAGAAAATAAAAATGAATAAAGAGGATAAATGATAAAATTAGATTTATAGAGGTTATAAATAAAAGATGGGAGCTGGAAGAATGGATATGTATCAAAAAAGAAAAATGAGAGCCAAAAATAATAATTCAGAAGAAAAATCAACTAATGTCGGAATTAACTGGTAAGTGGGGAGTTATGAAAAAACACTATTAAATCCTTGAAAATAAAAGAAATTTTACTAAATGCTTTTTACATTTTGGAACATTTTTTAATAAAACTTTAATTTGAATAGATAAGTGTAGGAATTATGAAAAACTAAAGGAAAGGAGATTATTGATGGAAGATAATAAATTAATTATATATAAAAATAGTGAAGGAAATATTATAGTAGATGCTATTTATAAAGATGAAACTTTATGGCTATCACAAAAAG
>OIEN01000684.1_pt1 | contig 18936 bp, 44 predicted proteins | sample 1581741 | NCBI WGS metagenome assembly OIEN01 (sample SAMN01760944, study PRJEB22395) | human gut metagenome | reverse complement strand
ATATTAAAATATAATTAAATATATATAACATATGATCATATAACATATATTCTATCATTATAACATATAATATGTTAAATATATATTAAAATATAATATAATAAAAAATAGTGATCTCATTCTCCCGACCACCCACCCCTATTATACACAGAAAAATACCATTTGTCAACTACCAATGACAGAAAATACCAAAAAAATAAAAAATATTTTTCCCAAAGAAAAACTACCACACATACTCACAGAATCTTAAAGAATTATGTCATCTACAGTTGACTTTTATAACCAAATAGTGTATAATATTAATATATAAGATATAAAGGAGTATAGTGATGTAATAATCCTAATTAAATATAGCAACCCCTCTCAATTCAACACACAACTATTCTACGACGAGGCTACATGACACGTAAATCTAATCCTACAACGACGACAGCAACCCCACAACCACAAAAACTACCAAAATCCCAAACCCCGAATCCTCAACCTCCGACGACTCGACAATTGCCCCGTGCAATTATCCACAAAAAGAAGAAACCCAAAAATCTTCCGCCGGAGCCAATAACCGAAGATTCTTACATAGATCAAGTTATGAGTTAAACAATCAACCCCAAGGAGCAACCCCATGTGTATTCTTCAAAAAACACTCCCGTATACTAATAAAACCCGCCAACGTCTCTCAAGGTATCCAACCATTTACCTCATCTGTTATTGGGCTCGCGTTAGTTACTTATCCTTCCCTTTCACTGGGAAGTACGATAACAAAGGCCGTCCCCTTGTGTATCAGTTCGACGATCACGACGGTCTTTATCCTGAATACTGCTTACGCAATGTCAATGAGGTTACCTCCGCTCACATCTGTGAATGGACGACGAACGCTGACGATGTACAACGACTCATAACTAAATGGCAAACCAAATACGACGAACATCGCACCGCAATGATCAAAACTTACGAGGAAAACTTACAAGCTCATGAGAATAACTCTAACTAACCAAAGTTGTTTTGATTTGCTCAAAACCACACCAGACAAATCAGTAGACTTGGTTCTCATCGATCCACCCTACGAGGTTTCTAGAGATACAAATTTCCAATCAGGAGAACCCAAAGGCGCCGACACCGACCGCTTTCGAGTGTCGATGGATTTCGGCGAGTGGGATAATAATTTCACGGGGTTGGATTTGGTAATCAAAGAGTGCTATAGACTCTTAAAAGATGGCGGCACTTTAATATGCTTTTACGATCTATGGAAGCTCACAACCTTAAAAGAATATTTCGAGCTCGCGAACTTTAAACAGCTCCGTTTTATTGAATGGCTGAAAACAAATCCCGTCCCGCTCAATAGCAAAACGAACTACCTCACGAATTCCAGAGAGATAGCCATCGTGGGTGTGAAAAAAGGGAAGCCGACATTTAATTCGGAGTACGACAATGGCGTTTATAATTATCCCATATGTCACGACAAGAACAGGTTTCACCCCACTCAAAAACCCGTGGCTTTGCTTGAAGACCTGATTCTTAAACATTCGCACGAGAACGATACTGTCCTCGATTGTTTCGCCGGGAGTGGTTCGACCGCTGTTGCTGCCCACAACACGAACAGGAATTTCATCGGATGTGAACTATCGAAAGAATATTTTGACAAAACATTAGATCGATTCCATAGTTTGGGTATTGAGTTTATAAATAATAAGGAGTAATCGCCATGTGTATAGTAAGAAAACATTTACCCTACAAGCAAAAAACTAAAGACAAGCTCGCCAAGCTGCCAAAGATTTACCTTGTGGCCTGTTGGGCAAGTTATGGCACCCTCGAGTTTCCATTCCCGATAAAGTATAAAAAGGTAAAAGACAAAGATACTAAAGTTGTCCGATATATTCCGCTGGTTTACGACTTCGATGATCATAACGGCGTTTACCCCGAGTACGTCCTCAGACCAATAACGTCAACGACTACAGGATTGATCAAAGGGTGGTTTTATACCAAACAACAGGCGAAGGATGTCGCTGATGTCTACGAGCGCTGTCGACGTCAGAAAGTGAGGGAGTATGCTTCACGCACGGATGCCGAGTTTAGACATATGAGCCAAATCGAAAAAGAAAAATCCGATACCGACCAGGCAGGTTTGGGTGAATAATCCCACCAGCAGAGAACGATGGGAAATATAAATAAGAGCGAAGATAAGGAACGCTCAAAAGGAGTATAATATGAAATATTACAGTGAGATGACCGACAAGGTCTATGAAACAAAAGAAGAGTGCGAAAAAGCCGAAGAGGCTATTGTCGCAAAAAAGAAAGCCGAAGAAGAGAAACAGCTGGCTCTTAAAAACGAACGTGAGACGAGATCGAAGGCTGTCGTCGACGCCTTTAAAAAGGCGCGAGAGGCTGAGGCCGAAGCACAAAAGCTGCTGAAGGAGTTCGTCAAGGACTACGGCTCTTTCCATATAAGTTATAATGGGAAGAGTTCGATGCCGTCGATGTTCGATGTCTTGAATGACTTTTTCTGGTTTTGATTAAGAAGAGGAGTGCCTGGCTCCTCTTTTTTTTATGTGTGTGAGGTGAGATGAGCGCTGACTACGGATGTCGGCGCCTTTTTTTTTATGGGGGAATTGGGTTGGTGGGGTGGGGAAATGGGTTTATGAATATTTTTGTCCTGAAATTGTATTTTCGATTGAAAATATATTTCCAAAAGTGTAAATTTCACTTTCAGCTTGCCTTTTTTAAAGGTGAAGACTGTGGTGAAATGGAGCTTTTCCTGGAAATATGACGCTCTGCCGTCCAATTTCCGTGTCGAGTCAGTACGCTCGCAGTACAACTTGACACGTTGGGGGATTTCCCCCCACTCCATTTTCAGAAATGGAGTAAATGGTTCCTTTGCCCCAATCGGTTGGCCCCGAAAGGGTGGTCGAAATTCTGATTCTACCATACAAGCGAAGGAATCTCCCATCTGTTTCCTTTCGGGGGAACGGTCACCTACCACTGGCGTCAAAAAGTGGCAACCCAGATGAAGGGGCCTCAAACGAGGTAAGTAGTCTAGCCAACGAAAAATTCATCAGTTCCCGTAACAAGTATGGTCTAGTGGGAAAGCAGTACTTGTTAGCGTTGGTGTGTTTTCACACCAAATTGGAAGCCCGACACTGCATTCAGGTGTGTTGGGCTGCACATAAAATGAATGAGCTGGTCGCTCAGGATAATAAACTGACCTGTAGAGGAGTCTACAGTAGAGAAATCTACATTAAATAACCTCCGAGTCAAGCAACGACTTGATATTGGTATATCTGGGAGTTAAACCAACCCCAGGCGCAAGCGTAAACTGCGAGTGTCCCACTTACAAAGAGGGCACAAGAGGGTGTAAACCCATCTCGGCAAGCCTGATTGTCGATATCCCGAAACGTGCTGGTGCGACTCCAGTGCGGAAATGACAGGGGGCTCACGTGAAAAGAGCAGCGATGAGAGGACTGTCTAAGGGATAGAAGTAATGGAGCCAAGTGCTGACGTGCTCGTCGTGGCTCTGCATCATCGAAAGGTGAACCAACAGCACAAAGATATATCCTAGCTCCCAGGGAAAAGGGAAAAGACAAACTTATGTTAACTAATAAAAACAACAACCCCGTGCTTATCAACGACACAATCGCTGATATTTTGTATCACAAAATCCAAACCCAATATAAAACGTTTGGGAATCCTGTGATCCACATTACGGATTTTGAAGTATTTCAAGCAGCGCTTGAAAGCAAAAATCCTGCCAACATTTGGTTCTATAACTCTGAGTTAGTCGCGCAATCACTCAATAAAATCAAAGGAGTAACTGCCAGTTACTTCTGCGAGAATGAAGACGAGCACGACGGCGAAATCACCGTAGTGCTTACCGAAGATATCAAATAAAGGAGGGCATATAAATGAAAATTTATATTATAACCTATGTCGCTTACGGCGACAGGTCAAAGACCGTTCAGGTCTTTGATAAATTCTTCTGCACTCGCAAGAGTGCTGAAGAAACAGCAAAATTGCTGCGCGCTTGCGGCCACACGGCTGTTAAAATTATACCTTTGGTACAAGAATAACAGCTACGCTACTGGCGGGACAAGCGCAAAAATGCCCTCCCCAACGTTTCCTCGCTCCCAGGGATAAGGGAAAAGGATAAGTTTATGAAAGACTTAGTTAAAATTTTGTACAGTAAACCCACATTGCTCTACGTCGCGGAAGCGGTGGTTGAGATCTACGGTTCGTCCTTAGTTGGGGGTATCCCCGCTAGGGACAATGGGTGGCATGTCCATCCGCGGCTTGCGCGAGACAGAAAACCCTATATCACTCATGCCATGTACGCCCCAAGCGTAGAGGCCCTGAAAAATAATATCGCTGCTCGATATAACGAGCAAGAATACATTATTGAATACATAGAGGTTTAATCCTCTATGTGTTCTTCCCAGTAGATGGTCATCACGGTAAAAGTCCGTGGCCTGATTACGGCATGAGCCGAAACCATCAGCACAAACAAAAAAATCTATACAAAAAAGGAGGTGATAAAATGTTTGCAGATGAACTCGCCATCATTAAGGACGACGAAATCCGTGCGACCACGGCTCGTCTACTTAATGGTGCACCCGAGTATTTCTGGCATGTCGCCGCCAGCAGCTCGGGGAAATATCATCCTGCTTACGCTCTTGGCGAAGGCGGTTTAGTCCGTCACGTCAAGGCGGCGGTGAGATTTGCGAATCACTTATTTGTGATTAGCAATTTCACTGACAAAGAGCAGGATTATATTATCTCCGCTCTGCTGCTTCACGACATCCTGAAGCACGGAAGAGACGGCGATGAAGGACACACGGTGTTTGAACACCCGATCCTGGCTGCCGACTATATCCGTGAAAACGCTACGGGTGAATACGCAGACGTAGTTTCGTCTCTCGTGTATACACACATGGGACAATGGACTACGTCGAAGTATTCCTCCGTAGTGCTTCAGGCGCCAGTAACGGAGCTTCAGAAGTTCGTTCACGAATGCGATTATCTCGCTTCGCGCAAGGACATCGAAGTTCTGTTCTGACGGTCAGAAGTCGCCGGTGCAATCTGACTAAGACTCGGAGCATACACTGCTTGGCAACAGAAACGTGTCGACCTGTTTATCAAGGTGATACTTGGTGAAACAGAATGTAACTTTATTATCGTCCAGAGCAAGACGTTAAACCGCTCTGCGTAAAACCACCACCGAAAGGTGTCCGTAGGTCAAGTCGGGATAAAGGTTGAGACCGCAGTGATATTCGTCTGAATAATCACAAAAGCCTCCCAAACTGGGGGTGAGGTTAGCAAGCGACCGAGCAGCTAGCAAAAGCTTACCTGCAACTCGTTGAGGATACAACGAGCTCACAAGGGGTTTTCATAGGCCCAAAACGCCTAGGCACAGAAGTGCGGGCGTACCGAAGGAGGTAATATTATGACACAAGAACAAATTGCGAAAAAAGAAGCCGAAGCACGCCGAGCATCAGAACAAATCCGTCAAAAAATATTTGACAGATTTGAAATAACGATGCGAATTGCAGAAAAACAAGAGCGTCAAAAAATCCTGAATAAAATTGACGAACTAATACGCAGATACTCCTGAACCGCAAGGCCCGCACGAAAGTGTGAACGGTGCAAGCCCGTTGCCCTCTTCGGAGGGTGGTGCTCATGGTGGACATAACGACACCGTCCCCGAAAACTATTTAATATCGCTAGGGGCCCCATGGCAGGGAAAGGAGAAACGTTATGAAAAATGTTAAATCATGGATCGACGAGCTCGATCGAGCATCAACCGAGAGACAACTCTCCCGTTACGACCAGCTCTTGTTGGATGCAGCAGAAGTACAACTGCTCCTTGGCAACCTTGGGGCGGCAGACGACCTCATCTCAAGAATCAACGATTATAATATCGTTGGAACGTTCAACGTTCTTAAAGAAAAGGAGGACTAAGAAAATGAAAAAAGCTTATATTTCGAAAATTGATTATTTTGACGGTGAAAATAACCAAAACTTTGCTTATTGCATCTTTGATGACAAAGAGCAAGCAACTGAGTGGATTAAACACCACCGCAACATGCTTGAGGAAGATTTATATCTTTTCAAGAAAATGGAACAAGTATTTTGTTCCACTCTTTCTGAAGAAGAGAGAAACAAATATTATCTAAATCTAAGTGATTTAGCAAGATCATTTGAGGAATATTATATATCCCCACTTGGGTTTGATATTGCAATTGACGAATATGGTTATGAAATCGATGAGTACGAAATCGGCAAAGAAGGGATTGTTGAATCCTACTATGACTTTGGCGACCCCGTCATAGATTTCAACCGCGTCGAACAAAAATTAGACGCCTACAAAAAAGAGAGAGGAGATATAACAAAATGAAAAATATAAAACATTATAGTTTTGTGTTTCGTAACAACAGCGGCGGCGTCATCGCAACGATGACGATGGCAACGCCAGTCAAAATTGACGTTTTTGAACTCGGCGACGACCTGGCGATGTCACTGATGCACCAACTGAAAATCAATGTTACTTTTCAAGTAACGGTCGACACGATCGACTAAGGAGGGGGTATAATGATTTACACGCTTTTTATCCACAACAAACAAAAAGATTATACCAACAAGCGCCGCGCTTATGCGGTGGCGAAACTATTCCATGCGGTGGTTTTTACCCATGAACGATATATCTACACCTTGGAGGAGGTGTTAAATATAAAAACAAAAAATTTTTTATAGGAGGTCAGTAGTATGACAAAAACGGAATTTTTGAATCAAATCAACAATCTTTTGCCTAATGGCGCAGAGATTCTCACGCGAGACGAGCTTGAACAACAGCGCCAAGAGGTTGCCGATCTGAAGGAGCACATCAAAGCACTCGACGAACAATTGAGCGATTTATACCACATAGGGTATGAGTCGTGGGATAGCGGCGCTGAGTGGGCAATTCAAATTATCAAATGTTTATTGTTACAAGAACATTGTAACAACAACACTATCACATTAACCCGCGATGAGTTAATGCGTGATGTTGTTGGGTATGTTAAAAACATACTCAATAATCGTTATAGGGGGTGAACCAATGGCATACAAGCAAATCACGTTCGAGGAATACCTCGAAGAATATGAAACAACCATTAACGAAGATCCTTGTAAGGATTGCACCGACCACTCGTGCGAGTGGGGAACATGCTCGCAAGCAAATCCATAAAGGAGGTGTCGCAATGCTTATCCACGACCTAACAGAATATATCAACCAACACAAAGATGACAACATCAAAGTCGTCGTCAAACAGCACCCGTTAAGTGGTGTGGAAAACTCACAGGTCTTGCTTACCTTTAAACAGCAAAAAGTAAAAATCTCATTAGCTCAGTTTTCACCCGAAGGCTATATGTATCTGTGTATTATAGCCAAGAAAACCCCGAGTGGGCTGCCAGCGGGAAGCAAACTGTCCGGAGGCACATACAACTGGACAGAAGTCTATTGCAGCCCATTTTGCAACAAACTCGATCAGATTTATACTCTGATCACAAGAATGGCCGACCATACTGATCGGTTCTTTGATAGGTCAATGCCTATCGGTATAAAAACGGCCTGTGAAAGAGTCGTCAACATTTAATTAAAAAAATATTATTAAAGGAGGACATAACTATGTCAATTAAAATTAACCAAACAGAGCAACCCCAAACCATCATCACTGCACTCGACGCGATGAAAGCAGATGAGAACATCAACCTCGGCATCGAAGAAATTGAATTTCCCGATGGCAGCAAAGAGAAATTTTATTACAATGGCGAAGCGGACAAACAAGCTGCTGTGCACTTCGCACAGATTTGTATTGACGTTTGCGCCGGCGACAGCGACAAAGCCAAACACATGATGGCTTCGTGTTTTGTATTACTGACCAATGGTTACAATGTCGATGAGATTGTAACTTCTGCCGAGAGCGAAATCGATACCGAAACTTATATTGACTATAAGAAAGGTGTCCTGCTCACACCTTATGCAACAGTTGTCGCGTCTCTCACCGAAGACGAACTCAAGGCAACAAAGGGTAAAAAGAATGCCCTGACTAAATCACTCTTGCTCGAAAGAGCAAAAACTGATTATTTGGAGGACGCTCTCGAATCTTACGAGAGTTAATCACCGCAAGGCCCGCGCGAAAGCGTGAACGGTGCAAGTCCGTTGCCCTCTTAGGAGGGTGGCGCTCATGGTGTTCATAATGGCATCATCTTCGTAAAATAAAAATCTTGCTAATCGAAGACTAATGGCATAGAAAGGAGAATCATTATGAAAAATTACATTATCGCAACCGTCAAGGCAACATTCTACAATGTAGAAAAACAAGTGCCAGTTGCCCCAACCCATCCAATGAACCAAGAAGAATGGGATGAAAACGTCATCACCGAAACGGTGTTCCAAAATGTGGTGGAAGAATTCCACTCCTTGCCGCGCAGGAACACTACTGCAGCAATGGAAGAAGCTAAATGGCTGGCTTTGCGGAAAGGTTGGTCAATGCGCCGCAATGACTATGAGATCGAAATCGAAGAGCTGCCCACCAAAGCGGTGTCAGTTTATGAGGAAGAAGACCTCATAAAATTGCATCAAGGTAACAAAGTTGAAAAATTCGCTTTGTTGCAAAATCTTGTCAAGGGACAAGAAATCAAATCATATACTAAACGTTATTGGATGTTAAATCCTCAAACGTTTGAACCCGTCCGTACGACGGTGACAATGTACAAAGAGGGCAACATCAACCCCGACTTCGAAAACGAAGAGGGTACCGGGAAATGGTATTATCTTAACGAAGAGGAATGCCTCTTCACCGGTGACGAGAGCTGCCGCAAACACATAAATAAACACCGAAATATTTGGTTGTTTTAAAATATAAAAATAAAAGGAGATATAACAATGAGAAACATTCAGAAAATTATCGAAAATATTGTTACAAAAGAACCCAATCCCGATCCCAAATATGCACCCCACATCGTGTTACGGTGGTACACTAAAACCGAGGGACAAATTTATCACGATTTGTCTACTGGTAAGAGGTTAACCCATAACGAAAGAGATACATTTTTAAAATGGGAGAACTTCTCCTATAATTATTTATCATATTCCACGGGGGCATCGCCTCGAATCACATATATTAAATACCATCGCAGACAAAACGTGATGGAATTGGCATATGTGAATATTCCAATGAATCGCGCTAAACCTGGTGAGATTCGTACGTTTGAATATAACAAAAATTGGTCTGGCAATACAGAGAGGTATTTTGTTGATTTGTCACAATATCCTCGCCGACTGGGCAGCACATTTTGAGAAACGCGGTAAAAAATACGGACTCTTAAAAGAGTTTAGAGAAAACGGTATTTGTTAAGGAGGTAATAAACTATGCCAAATTGGTGTGAAAACACGTTAACAATTAAAGGGACAAAAGAACAAATCGTCGACTTTAACAAAAGATATCTTCCCAACGGAATCTTTTCTTTTGAAAACATCATTCCCTCTCCACAAACTATAGAGGAATGTCCCGAAGACTATATTCTTCACAATGAAGAAGAAGCAAACAAACACTGCCTTTTGTGGGACCCAACACAACCCAGAAATTGGTTCAATTGGTATGATTGGAATTGTCATTATTGGGGGTGTAAATGGGACGCTACGGTAGTGAGTATCGAACAGAATGAAGAGTCTATCAAAATCTTCTTCGAGACCCCATGGAGTCCCTCAATCCCCGTCATTGCAAAACTCATCGAGGATAACCCGCAACTTGAAATCGAATGTGAGTATTTTGAACCAGGGATGTGGTTTGCAGGGACAATTACAAAAGAGGGTTTGAAAGAGCTTTCTGACGAAGAGATGAAGACAATGTATCCAGATTGGTGCGAACCAGTGGAAGAATAAAGGAGGTATATATGAACAAACAAATGCAAATGAAACAATTGAGCCAATGGCTTAAAGAAAGTGTCGATTGGTTAATCGACCGTCAAGAAGGTTGTTGTACTTTTACCTTGGACGACCACCTCGCCGTGTGTGTTGGTTGGTCGGAAGGCTACGGACACGAACCTCGTGAAGACGTAATTCAAGGCATTGACGATTTGGATTACGCCGTCAACGTCGCCCTTAAAGTCTGGACTTCAGATAGTACGAGAACCGATCTTGACTACATTAACTTCCCGTATTACCCAAACGGGGATGTAGCCGATTTCTCAGTATCAATTTCTAAAGATGAAGATTACGACCAGTTAGCGGAATATTTCCTTAAAGTATATGAGGGTTTTAAATCCGTCGTAATTTCAGATAATGGCGAAATCACTGAAAACCCCAATCTTGATTATGAGATTGAAGGACGTTATTTCACCTGGTATGAAATCGATCGCACCAACGTAGGCAAAGATACGTATGTATTATTTGAATCTTGTGAATACGGCGATGAAGCCGGCGCTATTCTGGTTCAACTCCCAAGCACTCCGTTGGAAATCAAGAGATTATCCACCGGCGAACTCGTATATGTAATTCCAGAAGACTGCGAGATTGCAGAGACTTGGAGTGACATCATCACCACTTTAGAGGATAACAACATCTTATAATCACAAGCTGCCTTGGGACACTTTCCCGCATAGAAAGCCGAAAAAGGAATTTTTATGGAACAATATTACACTCTCGTTGAAACCTGCGTTAATGCAGAAGACGAAGATGACGTTGAATATGACGTTGCGCTCGGTTGTAACGAAGACGATTATGTGCTCGCATCGGACGGGAATATCAAAATTAAAAAGTCGCTTGTTTACGAATCGTTCTGCCAAGTCGGGGAAGCACTGAGAATTTGGTTCGTTGACGAAGAGGACCCGTTACACACTTACCGCGTAGTTAAAGTAACCGATGATGAAGTAATTGCAGAATTCATCAGATAAGGAGCAATTATGGATATGGAAAATTTGAATCAACAATTAAGAAATCGATTCGGGGACAAAATCAAAGTCCAAATAAAATCCGTCAAAGGCGGTTATGTGTATACAACCAAACACGGATACAGCCAAAAATTCAATAATCCAAACGACGCATATGAAGGCGCAAAAGATTATCTAGATAATATCGAATTATATATCTAAACAAAACGGTCGGGGTCGCAAAGTCGGCTTAAAAACCAAACCCGACTGTCCCGAAAGGGAAAGGCATAAATATGAAAACTTTTTACATTTCGGTCACTGAGACCTTGAAAAGAACCGTCGAAGTCCACGCTACAGACGTATGTGACGCAATTCAAAAAGTAAGCGACGCTTACCATGATGAGCAAATTGTTCTTGATTCGGACGATTACGTTGACACCGATTTCGACAATGTTACAGATGATATAACCTACAACTACGAACTCGGCGGAATGCCAAAGTTCTACGAAGTTCAATAAATCAAAAGGAGACCAAAGATATGTTAAGCAAAATAGCAGAAAGAAACATTAAAGACATTATCATTGATACTTACGAAGAAGAAGCCAAATGCCAAGATGAGGATGAGGATTTCGACGATTTCTACATCTTCGTATCCACAATAACCGCTTATGGATATTCAATAGACGAAATCGAAGAATTCGCGACGAAATATGGTATTGACATCAATCCCGACGACGGAGATCCTGATGATGAATACGATACGGACGGCTCACTCGAAGTAAATAGGGTAAAAATAGACGAATTGAAAAAATTATAAGGAGGTGTCTAAATGATACAAAGATTAGGAAGAACCATTTGTGTCAGATGCAGCGAAATAGTATGGGACACAGACGGCGACAAAAAATTAGCAAAAACCTTACCTCACAGTTGTGATATCAACATTGAGGATTACGTAGATGGCGATTATTTGGATGATGAAATCGCCGACGCTCTTTCCGATTTAACCGGATTCTGCGTAGAAGGATTCAATTATACAATTAAAAATAATAAATAAAAAGGAGATAACAAACTATGGAATTTAATTCTATTTACAAAAACGGCAAACCCGATTACTTCTTCATCACGATTGATAGCAAAAAAGGTGAACGCGCGTTCATTCAGCCGTACTTCATCGTTACCGACATCGATCACCCGCGTCGTGGTCGTATCAGAGAGATGAACGTTCTCGTGAATATGAACAATATCATCGTCTATTACGGCAAAGCGACACACGGCTACGGATACTCACACTCGGCTGACGTTTACGGTGAGCTCATCGACATCATCAGAGATTCCTACGGGAAAGAGTTGACAGAGGCTGAGAACAAAGAGCTTAGTAAAATCAACACTCACGATGATGAGCTAACGGTGTCACCCAAATTGCTCGAACATCTTGCAGAGCTCAATAAAGTTGCACTCGACAAGAAATTCGCAAATCTTTAATACTATTACTCACAGGCGCTTGATAGATTCGGGCGCCTGTGATATAATATTACACAACTTATTTTAGGCCATTAAAAGGAGGTATTACTATGGCACTTAGAACAACTGATGGATTGGCCATCTGCAACAAAGATGATTATGACTTTTTCTTCGACAATTATACGAACAATGACATGAAAAATCCTTATTCAGATAAGGAAGTCGAAAAGATTGTGGACGAATGGGAAGACCTTATACTCGGCAACGACACTTTCTGGGATATGTACTGGGATATGTTGAGAGAGGCTGTCAATGAACATTCTCGTAAAATTGCTGAGCAATGTAAGAAAGTTTAGGAGGTGGTTTTATGGAACTCACAAACTACAAAACGTATAAAAAAGAAATGGAACGCATCGGCTACGACGCAGATATGACGCTCGATCAGATCGAGCGTTGGGCGTCTGAATGCGACGGAAGTTATGGCTCACGCGATATTCACTATTGCGACCATTATCACCATGATTTCGCATTCGACTTGGTACGGCCGGCGTATTGGGAAATTTGCGACGAAGCTACAGATCGTAGAATTTGCGTTGACAAATGTACGAATTGTGGCGATTTGAAGCCTGGTACTTATATAGGGGATGTGGTAATCGAACCTATATACAGATTTAGAAAATAATAGGAGGTATCTAAATGCAAAATTCTAATTTAATTACTATCAACAACGAAAAAGTCGGTGTGTTCTACATCGAACCGTACGATGAAGCTCTCCGTGAGGACCCTGATCGTATTAAAGTTTATGATTCCGATGGAAAATATTTCTCTTATGTGTATGATGGAGACATTATCCCATTAAGTTTACAAAAATACAACAACCTCATCACCCTACTCGAAACTGTTCCTAATATTGTGGATGTAATTGATATTATAGGTGAAACCGACGACGAGTTTATAGGCCCAAAAGAAGCAATGCTTGAGTATTTACACGAAAATCTCAATTGGGATCTGCCCCGTGACGATTATAACCCGCTCGATAACGAGTATATCAACCGTTTCGGCAATATTTACGTACTTTTGTACGATTAATAGGAGACAGCTCATGTTTAAAGATTATAGTTTTTATGTCAAATGCAACGACAATCCCTTAATGTTGATTAAGGTTGTCGCCGAAAATTATGACGAAGCTATAAAATTCGCAAAAAGCTCATACGCCGCGAATTGCTCAATCTACGCCGACGATCGTACAAACGACTGGCATATCGCTCCGCAATATTGTTATTGTGTTAACAGGAGGTATATATGAACACAACAATTCAAACAGAAGCAGTTGAGGTTTGCCCCTTCTGCGATCAAGAAAACGTTTATCCCAATTGGGACGTCAACAAGCAAGGCTACGTCGCTCAATGCCAACACTGTGGTAAGCTTATTATGCTTTGTGACGAATGTATGCGCGACGAAGATTCGTGCATTACTTGCAACTGGACAAAGGAGCATAATTGCTTCAGAGCTCCAGACTTATATCGTGATTAATAGGAGGTGTCACAATGAATGACAAACAATTAGAGGCCGCAAGGTCGCAACTTAAAAATGAAATCGCAGCCATTGGCTACGGTTGGATCAACGGGAAATACCGTAATCCCCCCAAGAAATATCGTCTGCGTGAAGAAGAGCTCGATTGCATCGATATGATTAACTCTCTGTTGTGTTACGGATATGGTGGCTGCTCAGACGCGGCTGCCATTCTCCACAACGAACTTAACAGTTATTATTCGTATCTTGCATCGTATGTAGACACACTTGGAGAAAAACGAGTAATCGAGTTAATTCAAGGACAGATTGATGATATTGAACGAGTGGGCTACTCGGTATATACCGACAGTGAAGGGTGTACATATAACACCCTTGTTTGGAAAAATGAGGAGGCAACAAAATGAACTTTGAAGTAATGTGTTTTGATTTTATTAACGGCAGTCGCACAGTGGTTCAAAAAGAGTATTTCGATACTCTTGAAGAAGCAATATATTTTGAGAACACCGAAGGTCTCGACTACGAAGGTGGGACAAGCATTACCCCCATGAATGAGTGGGCAGCAGAACAAATGGAACAATAAGGAGGTCATAAAAAATGACAGAATATAATGACAAAATTGATCAAATTAAAGACATTCTCAACAACCTTGATCTCGACGAACTCGTTAGTTGTTGTTCGTATTTAGATGGCGATGCCGCCATTTACTCAATGGACGACTTTGACGAGATTTTGTGCGGAAGAACACCTTGGGAAATCGCACGGGCAGCATATTACGGAGAATTTTGCCCCGTGGACAGTTATTTCAGGTTTAATGTTTATGCGAACCTTGAATCAACCGACGACCCCGTGTACGCAGGTTGGATTGACACAAAGGCTCTTGCCGAATACGCAATAAATTATGGCGAAGATTTCGGCAACAGCGACATTCGAGCACTCCTCGACAAATGGGACGAGGAAGAAGAAAATAATGAAGACGTGGCTGAATAAGCCACTTCGAAGGAGATAAAAAATGAAAATTTATACCGAACAAAGTTTAGCAGATTTTAAATTTTGGAGTGGAGCAGAAACCACTGCTCAACGCATTTGGGAAGAGCAAGGGTCAGAGGGCTTTGACCAACTTGAAGCGATTCTGGAAGATTTATATCCTGACGGCATTGACGAAACGGACTTGAATGACTTGCTTTGGTTCGATGCCGACACTGTTTACGAATGGTTGGGAATCGAGGATGAAGAAGACGAAGATGAAGACGACGAAGACGCCGACGATGACGACGACGAAGACGAGGAAGACAACGAGGACGAGGAAACCGAACCCACCAACGATTACGTGATTAACGTAGGTGACAGTTGGGACGACTTAACTCCTCAACAAACGTTTTCAACAAAACAAGCCGCCATCTCAGCGGCAAAAGCGCTGCACGACAAATGTGTAGAGGTCGTCTACAGCCCATGTAACGACGTTGACACTAATGAACTTATTTGGCGTAAACCGAATTAACACAGGAGGGTTAAACCAATGGAAAAACTTACTGAAAATGAAAAATATCATGCTCTACTTTGTGTGAAATATGTTCGTCATGAATTATCAACCAAGTTGCTTAAACTTGAAATCGAGTATGAAAGTCACGAGCATTATGACGCCAACCTCGAGCAATCCATTGAACAAATAAGAGAGAGTATCGCATTTTACGATGCTCTCATCAACAAACTCGGAAAAATATTATAATAAAGGAGAAATGAGTTTATGAAATTCACGAAACGAAACATTAAACAAATCAGAGACAACACAATGTCAAAATTGACGGCAGACGTAATCGACTACGTACTCAACGAATGGGACGAATACGACGACAAGAAAAACATCGTTCTGGATGTTCTTAATAACGGGTGCCAATCGGGCTTTGTTGGTCACCTTGTTTATTACAGCCAAACAACCGCCTATTATGAGGAGCACAAAGAAGAAATTAATGAACTCCTTTATGACACAATGGATGAGTGTGGCATTTACGTTCCCTTGGAACTATTTGGCGACAAATGGGACAAAGAAGACCCTCTTGCTCTTTATCAGTGTAACCAAAACATCCTCGCATGGTTCGGATTTGAAGAAACAATGCGTAACTTTACACGAGAATTTGAAGAATTCGAAGAACTTATTTAAAGGAGGTCCTTATGGATAAACAAGAATTTATCAACTATATCAACGAAGAGCTCGGTCTCTATCTTGACGAGACCAGTCCCGCCTATCCTTACATTGGAGAGCTTTACGAAGCTCTCCTTCCTTATGAGGAAGAACTCAAAGCAGGCACTTATCGTCTACTTTCGAGTGACAACTACGAAGCTTGTTACGACGATTTTTCAAACAAAGTCGCTGACATCGACGTTCCCCATTGGTTTGATATTACCATTTATCGCGCTCCGCAAAGTTATAAATACTATATCGAATTCTCTGACAAACTTTCGTCAGATGCCTACTTTGCACAATCGATTCTCTTCAACACCGAAGAGGAAGCTTTAGATTGGGCACGAAAAATAAAATTCATTCGTTTCAAGGTATATTCGGTATATCTTATGAAAGTCCCCGTAAACGAAGAAGGCGACATCGACGGTGATATCTTACAATTCAAAAAACTTGATTAAAAGGAGGAATAAACAAATGCTCAACAACACAACTCTCAATTATACTCGTATCAACAAATTCGAAGCTCGTAAGCTTTACAATCTCGGCAGACCTATTACGGTGCTGCCGTGTAAAGCGAATCCGAACAGTCCTTGGTTCTCAAACTCGACGGTGACAAAAGAATCGACCGATAAAGACTTTGATACCTTGGTCAATGAGTTCACTTATTACAACTGCAATACAGCCGAACTTGGGCGTCGTCCGGCGTTCTACGCTATCACCATCAACGAATAATAAAAAATTAAAGGAGATAATAATATGATTATCAATGGAAAAGAAATGTCAGCAAAACAATTCGCACAAAAATACGTTCCCACACCCGAAGAGTTCTCGACTCACACTATGGTTGAGCTTTATTATAAGCTCGAGGATATAAAAACTGTCCTCGATGAGTATTTCAACGGCGCAACCATTGACAAATTGAGCGACGACGAGATCAACGCTATACTGGATATGCACGATGAGTATCTTGAAGAACACGGTTATAGCAGTGACAAATTGGCAAGCATTATTGAACAAGTTCTCGACGCATATCGCATCACCATCAAAAAACAATTTTAAAGGAGATAAAAAAATGAAACTTTACAGAACTGCAAAATGGTACAACCCCTTCTCAATCGATGTTAACGGTAAAAGTTATGAACTTGGTGACATTGTCTTCTTCGATAAAAGTGGAGAAATCTGTCGCACCGGTCATGGTTGGTTTACGTCAGGTATTTCAACGAACAACAATTTTGACAAACTTGAAATTCCAGGCGATGTCAAAAAGAAAACAAAGATTGATTTCAACGAAAAACAAGCTTTTGTTGTTCATATAGAGCAACACGGTTTGGCAGCCTATGCTCTCTATATTCCAAGCTCGTCCGTCAAATTATCGGCTCCGACGGCTGTGCGCTCTACAATGGCGGACCACCATTGGGAGATTACTTGGAAGACAAATATCGACGGGGTGTCAATAACTAAATGGCACTTTGTCGATGGACAGAGTCAAGAGATTGTCAAAGAAATCAACCAAATCGGACAAGATATCTCTCACTTATGGGGTGATACAGCCAAAGCTTTACCGAAGCTCATTAGCCAACTTCAACAGAAGAAAGATGAGTTAGACAAAGCAACCGAACGTGCGTTGGCGATTACGGCTGATGCTGTTTTAAAGAACTATAGATAAAGGAGGTGATGCGGGTGATTGCAGAAACAATTGGTGGTCTTGTGATAGTTGGGCAAATCTTGTTCGTTCTCGTAGCCATTTGGATACGACTTCATTCATAAGGAGGTGATTAAATGGACCTGTTACAGCATGCAATTGAAGTAATTATTACCGTGATTGTCATCTTGCCATTGGGTATTTGGTTATGTAAAAAATAACCTTTTGGGGTTTTCACGATAGTCACCATTGAATAAATCGTACTCATCATCGGCCCATATTTTTCCCCGGTGCCCATATTTTTTCGGTGGCCCAATATTTTTTTGACGCGCCCCCCATTTTTTTTACAGAGCCCCAAATTTTTTCTCACGAAAAAATTTTTTAACACAAAGGGCAACGATGCCAGAGGACTATGGCCTATAAGGCCCCCACCAAACCAGGTCAGCGACCTATTTTTATTTTTTTGTCATCCGTCGTCAGCACCCGTTTTTTTAAGGAGAGCAAAAAAAAGAACACAGTCGGGGTGTCTAGCAACTGTGTTCTTAAAAATAAAAATAGGAGGTAACATATATATACGTAAAAGAAACAAGGCGCAATAGGAGGTGATAATAAAAAGATGCGCGATGTATGTGATCTCGGGAAGCAGCGACGTTCCTTCTTTACGGCCGTCAACACCCTTAAGCGGCTTAACCCCGAGGATCGTGTTATGTGAAGAGATCGGGAGGAATGGACGCGAGGAAGTCAGCGTAATCACCCGAGAGGAGGACGGCGTCGTCATCGGACGTCGGCTGATAGTCTTCGACGCCATCGGGGAACGTATCGAAGATAAAAGCGTCGCCTGGGGGGATGGGGATTGAGCGCGTGGCTTTTTTTGAATCCATCTGGAACCTCATTGGGTACCTCCTTGTTTCTCTTTATATTTATATTATAACATAGGGAGAGTGAAAAGTCAACAAAGAATGACAAAATATTTATTTTTTTTATTTCTTTCTCCGGAGTGATAACAGATCAAATGGGTGCGAAATTTCAGTAACGCGCAACACCGAAGGTGTAAGCGTTTGAAACACTGGCGAAGCCGCGTAGGGGTTGAAGGGGACGTTAGTCCCTTTCTATTTCCTGGTGAGGTTTAGTCTTGCTGCCCCAAGAGTTTATTCTTATTCTTACTCTTAGTAGTAGTAGTAGTAGTAGTAGTAGTAGTAGTAGTAGTAGTAGTAGTAGTAGTAGT
>OIEN01000681.1_pt1 | contig 18998 bp, 20 predicted proteins | sample 1581741 | NCBI WGS metagenome assembly OIEN01 (sample SAMN01760944, study PRJEB22395) | human gut metagenome | reverse complement strand
CATGTGCAGTAGTTACTCCTAAAAATGCTATGCAAGTTATGTTTATAGCTCCAGGTCTTTTTAAAATATTACATAAATAAATCATAAAAATAATACCTAAGATAAAACATAAAATGATAAATCCAAGAATTACTAATAAAACAATTTTCTTTTTACTCATAAGTACTCCCCCTTTATTTATAAAATCTTCAAAGTTTTTAAATCAGTAGAGTTTTCTTTATGTATAGTTATATTATACCATACATCTTACATATATAGTAAATTTTAGGCTTTTCATATTTATTTTTCACAAAAACTGTGATATAATCTAAAAATCACATTTCTATTATTTTTTAATACAATATATAATGTAATTATTTATAGTTTTTTTCCAGAAATTTATCATTTCTTTTTGTATTATATAGTGATATAATTATATTATCAAAACAGTTGGAGGTATTTTTAATGCGTATTGAAAAATTGAATGAGAACAAAATTAGAATTTTTTTAGGAATAGAAGATTTAAGAGAAAAGAATATAGATTTACATGATTTTATGTCTAATTCGTTAGAGTCTCAAGACTTGTTCTTAGATTTACTAACTAAGGCAGAAGCAGAAGTTGGTTTTAAAACACATAATTATAAGTTATTAATAGAGGCTTTGGCATCATCTGATGGCAATTTTATATTTACTATAACTCGTACAAAACCCGATGGTTCACAAAAGCTAAAAGAAAACAAGCCTAAAGCTAAAAGATATACAACCACTCCAAACAAAGCATTATCAATTTATTCTTTTAATACTTTTGATGAATTCTGCGAATTTTGCAATTACATACAAACAAGCAATTTAAATAAATTCATTGATAAACTTAAAAATTCTTCTCTTGTTTTATACAAAGGTACTTACTATTTAATTTTAAGCAATTTAAGATTAAATGTAACAGATTTAAAAAGCTTTTCATATACAATTTCTGAGTTTAGTTCTAGAGTTAAAAATGAGGAATTGCTTGAAAGGAAGCTAAAAGAATATGGCAAAGTAATCATTCCTAAAAATGCTATTGCCACTTGTTTGAAATATTTTAAATAACGAAAAAGGGTAATTTTGAAAATTACCCTTTATTTTTTAATATAAATAATATTGTGGATTTAATTTTTGTCCGTTTACTCTTATTTCTAAGTGTAAGTGTGGTCCTGTTGAGTTACCTGTTGAACCGACTGCTGCAATTGTATCACCTTGGTTTACTACATCTCCTACATTTGCATATAGTCGACTGCAGTGTCCGTATAATGTATATACTCCATTTCCGTGTGATATAACTACGTGGTATCCATAACCATAATCTGACCAACCAGATGTTACGACTGTACCAGATGCTGCTGCATGGATATTTGTTCCCATTGGTGCTGCAATATCAAGTCCTGTATGTGTTCCACTACTTCTTTGACCAAATCTGGATGTAATTGTATATCCTGAAGATATTGGTTTTGATAATGTAATTCCTAAATCTACTTTTGCTGTTGTAATTGTTCCACTAAAGTATGGTGTTGTATTTACTATTCTCTTCTTATATAAACCTGCAACTATTGTTGCTTGGTCTGTATAGCTTTGTTCTTCTGTACCATATTTTTGTGTATAACCTATATCATCTATATTTGTACTATCTTTATCTTTTAATGTTTTTATAGCATCTTCTGCTTCAGTTTTTGTAGCAACATAGTATTTTTCTTCATCTTTTAATGTTATTGCATAATATTCATAATATGTTGTTCCTGAGCTTGCTATTTTATTAAATATTTCTTCACTATTGCTTATGTTATTTCTTTTAACAAAACATAATGAATATTCTGGTAATGTTTCAATATCTATAAAAGCTATGTTTTCTTCCTCTTTACCTTGCATATATTCATTTATTTTCTTTTGTAATCCGTTTTTATCATCAGTATACCCTACTGCTTCTCCGTTTATTGTTACTGCATATGTAGGTTTATAAAAGATTGATATTATTCCTGTTATTAATATTCCTGATATTAGTACTATAAGTATTAGTTTTATTGAACTTCTTATGTGTACGAATAGGTTTTTAATATTTTTTAAAATTTTGAACACCTCTTTTATTCATTTTCAATCTATTTTATTTTACCTGTTTTTGCCTTTCTTGGCAAATTTTATATACCCTCATATATCTATTCTATTTAACGTATCTCGTCCATATTCTTACTTTTTCTTATTTTTTCTCGTTTTTACTCTTGTTTCCTTAGTGGGCAAAAGCCCACTTTTTTTATTTGGAAACTTCGTTTTTTACTTTATCTACCTCTGTTTGAGGAGCTTGACCTGCTGGTGTATAGTATCCTTTAAGTTCTGCAACTTTGAATAATTCATATTGAAATGTTTCATCATTATTTCTTATTTGTTGTATTGTTTGTCTTAGTTGCATGTTTTCTGCTTCTGAAATTACACCTTGGTATGTTGTTAAACTTGCCTTTGTGCTTTCTAATATGTCGTTAACCATGTACTTTTCTTCCATAATAACCTCCTAATTTAAAAATGTTAATAATTTTTGTTTAGTATTTAAACTATCTTGTGCTGCTTTTGTAAACATTTGCTTAATTTGTGGGTCTACACATTGTGATGCATATGTGTTTAATTTTTGGTATGATGTGTCGTGTGCCCCAATTAAGTGACGTAAATTTTGTAATTCTACTTGACTTAAATTTGCCATTTTTCTCTTCCTTCCTTTTAAATTTTATATGTCTATTATTCTCAAAAAAAATTTTTTTATTCAAAAAACCTTAAAGCATATTTGCTTTAAGGTTTTTGAATTTTAATTTCTAATTTCAAGTCCTGCATATTTTGCCATTAGTCTTTTATGTCCTACTTTTTCAAATGATATATCTAGTTTTAAGTCGTCTCCTTCTGTTGCAATTTCTGTAATTATTCCTTCCCCAAATTTTTTATGGTATATTGTTTGTCCTGTTTTGTATTGTGATAAATCCACTCCTACTGGTTTTGCAGAGATATTATTTAGGAAACTTTCTGCTGTTCTAAATGCAAAGTTTGTTTTTGGTTTGTTTAAGCTGCTTCCTGTTATAACATAGTTTGTATCTTTGTTGTTTTTGTTTCCATATGTCCATTCTTGATCTTCTCTTACTGCTTTTGGTTTAGTTAATTCATCTGCTCCTTCTAGTAATTCTGTTGGTATCTCTTCTATAAATCTAGATATTTTATTACATGTTGTTGAACCAAATATTGTTCTTTGTTTTGCACATGTTAGGAATAAATATTCTTTTGCCCTTGTTATTCCTACATAACATAAACGTCTTTCTTCTTCTAGTTCTCTTTGTTCACCAATTGATCTATAGCTTGGGAATAAACCTTCTTCCATTCCAATTAAGAATACTACTGGGAATTCTAGACCTTTAGCACTATGTAGTGTCATAAGTGTTACAGAGTCTTCTGCATCTTCCATGCCGTCTATATCGCTAGATAATGTGATGCTTTCTAGGAATTCTGCTAATGAATTTTCTGCGTTTTCTTCTTCAAATTCCATTGCAACTGTTAGGAATTCGTTTAAGTTTTCTATTCTGCTTTCTGCTTGTGCTGTATTTTCTAGCTCTAGTGCTTTTGTATATCCTGTTTTGTTTAATACTTCTTTTAATAATTCTGATATTAGTGTTTCTTCTTTTTTGCTTGATAATTCTTCTATTGTGTTTATAAATTCTCTTGAATTTAAGTATACTTTATTTAGCCCATATTTTTCTGCATTTTTTATAACTGCATACATTGATATATTATTTGCTTCTGCAATTGCCTCTATTTTTTCCATGCTTGTTTGGCCTATTCCACGTTTTGGCTCATTTATAACTCTTTGAAGGCTTAAATTATCTGCTTGGTTATGTATTAATCTTAAATATGCTATTGCATCTTTTATTTCTTTTCTTTCGTAGAATTTTAGACCTCCTATCATTTTATATGGAATGTTTTCTCTTCTGAAAATATCTTCTATACTACGTGATTGTGCGTTCATTCTATATAGAACTGTAAAATCTGAATATTTATAATATTCTTCTCTTTTTAGTCTGTTTATTTGTTCTACTATGAAGTTTGCTTCTTCATATTCATTATCTAGTCTTGCAACGGTTGGTAATTTTCCACCTTCTTGTTCTGTCCATAAGTTTTTTTCATACTTCTTTTCGTTATGCTTTATTACTGCATTTGCTGCATCTAATATTGATTTTGTTGACCTATAATTTTGCTCTAACTTTATTATTTTTGTTCCTGGGAAGTCTTTTTCAAAGTTTAAAATATTTGTTATATCTGCCCCTCTAAATGAATATATTCCTTGGTCGTTATCTCCTACAACTGTAATGTTTCCATATCTTCCAGAAAGTAAAGTTACTAGTGTAAATTGTGCTTTATTTGTATCTTGGTACTCATCTACTAGAACATATTTAAATTTTTCCGAGTAATATTCTAGTACATCTGGGTTTTCTGTTAATATTTGAATAGTTAAATTTATAATATCATCAAAGTCTAAAGCATTGTTTTCCTTAAGTTTTCTTTGATAAAGCTCATATACTTTTGCTATTTTTTCTTTTCTTAGTTCACCATTTGTTCTTAATTCATATTGAACTGGTGTTAACATTTCGTTTTTGCTATTACTTATTTCTGATAATACACTCCTATCTGTAAATATTTTATCATCTAAGTTTAATGCTTTTATACATTGCTTTACTAATGTTTTTTGGTCTGATGAATCGAATATTACAAAGTCTGAATTGTAGCCTATTCTATCTATATATTTTCTAAGAATTCTAACACATATTGAGTGGAATGTTCCCATCCACATATTGTTTGATGATTCTCCAATTAAATTTGTTATTCTTTCTTTCATCTCACTTGCTGCCTTATTTGTAAAGGTTATTGCAAGTATGTTCCATGGTTTTATTCCTTTTTCTTCTATTAAATATGCAATTTTATGTGTTAATACTTTTGTTTTTCCACTTCCTGCTCCTGCTATTACTAAGCATGGTCCTTCGGTTTCTAATACCGCTTCTTTTTGTTTATTGTTTAGTCCTTCTACTAAGTTCATTTATATTATCCCTTCTTAAATTATATCTAATATGTAATTTTCCATTTTAATTGGTTCTGGTGTGATTTTATATGCTTGTTTTAACTCTTGAACAGCTTCATTTCCTTTTGTTTCATCATTTGCATGAATATATGCTAAAACATCTCCTTTTGAAACTTTGTCTCCAATCTTCTTTTCTAACCAAATTCCAACTGCATGGTCTATATCATCTTCTTTTTTAACTCTTCCTGCTCCTAAATGTACTGATGTTACGCCTACTTCTTCTGCATTTAATTTATCTACAAAGCCATCATTTTCTGCATATACTGGTATGATATATTTTGCTTTTTCAAATTTTTCTGTATTTTCTATGTAGCTTGTATCTCCGCCTTGAATTCTTATTAAATCTAAGAACTTATTATATGCCTTTCCATTGTTTATGTTTCCTAGGATTTTTTGTTTGTTTTCTTCTAGGTTATCTCCTTCTCCTGCAAGTTTAATTATTTGTGCACCAATTCCTAGTATTATTTCTTTTATATCCTCTGGCATTTCACCTTTTAAGCATTTTATTGTTTCTAATATTTCCAATGTATTTCCAACTGCATGGCCAACTGGTTCGTCCATATTTGTAAGAACACATACTGTTTCTCTATTTGCTAGTGTTCCTATGTCTTTCATTATTCTTGAAATTTTTATAGCATCCTCTTTTGTTTTCATAAATGCTCCACTTCCAACTGTTACATCAAGAACTATTTTTTGTGCCCCTGCTGCTATTTTTTTGCTCATAATACTTGATGCAATAAGTGGCATGCTTCCAACACAAGCAATTGCATCTCTTAGTGCATATAGCTTTTTATCAGCTGGTGCTAGGTTTGCTGTTTGCCCAATTACGCTTATTCCTGTTTTTTTAACATTTTCTATAAATTTATCGATTTCTACTGATGTATTATAACCTGGAATTGATTCTAGTTTATCTATTGTTCCACCTGTAAAGCCTAGTCCTCTACCAGACATTTTTGCAACCGGAATTCCAAGTGATGCTATAATTGGCATTAATACTATTGTAATTTTATCTCCTACACCACCTGTTGAATGCTTATCTACAACTGTTTTTCCAAAAACAGATAAATCTAATATCTCTCCTGAATGTGCCATTTCTATTGTTAAATTTGTTGTTTCTTCTTTTGTCATACCATTTATGTATATTGCCATAACAAGTGCTGCTGCTTGGTAATCTGTAACATTTCCTGCCACATATTCTGTTATGAAGTAATGTATTTCCTCCTTTGTTAATACCTCGTTATCTCTTTTTTTTGCAATTATTTCTTGAATATTCATAAACTTTCCCTCCATTATATAAAATTTTTAATAAATGTTTTTCTATGTAATGGACATGGACCATATGTTTTAATTGCTTGTATATGTTTGGCTGTGCCATATCCTTTGTGCCCTGCAAAGCCGTATTCTGGATAGATTTCATCATATTCTTTCATCATTCTATCCCTTGTAACTTTTGCAATTATTGATGCTGCAGATATGCTATATACTTTAGCATCTCCTTTTATTATTGATGTATAAGGAATTCCACATGTATCTATGTGTTCTAATGCATCAACTAAAATTCTATCTGGCTTAATTTTTAAGTTTGTTATTGCCATATGAAGAGCCTTTTTTGTTGCATTTAATATGTTTATTTCATCAATTTCATTTTGATCTACTATACCAACAGACCAATCAATAGCTTCATTTGTTATTTGTTCATATAGTAATTCTCTTTTCTTTTCTGAAATCTTTTTAGAATCATTAACTCCTTCAATAAAAGAATCGGGCTTCATTATGGCAATTCCAACAACAACAGGACCTGCAAGAGGTCCACGCCCTGCTTCATCAATTCCAGCTATATATTTTAAGCCTTCACTATATAACTTTTTTTCAAATTCTTTTAATACATTTAATCTTTCGATTTCTTTTTCCTTCATTTTTTCTCCTACATTTCAGATAATTTATATACTCCATTTACTCCTAGTGAATATAAAATTTCTTCTGAATTATAATCTACTACATAAAAAGCTGTGTTATTAACTTCTATATTTTTAACACCAAGATTATTTAATTCCTCTGTGTTTAATATGTAAAGTTCAGCATTTTCAAGGCTTAGTAATACATTTTTAAATTCATCAGAAATGGTATATTCTGTTTCATTATTTTCTAAATCTAGTTTAGTTCCTACTAAGATATTGTTTGTTTCATCAACTGTATGTTTGTTTTTAACATTAGTAATAACAGTTTGTATAGCAAGCATATTTGCTTTAATATCTTCGTTTTTTTGATTACTTACATATTCTTTCAAATAATTTGTCCCTGCAAAAAGCACAACTGCTGTTAACAAAACAACTATAACTAATCCTATCAGGGCAATTCCTTTTTCATTTTTCATTTAATATCCAATCCTTTCAAAAATTAATCTTATTATATTATATATGTTAAAACAAAAATTTTCAAGACTGAAAGGGAATAAAATTTATAGATTTTCTATCGTTTTATATTTTTCTTAACGCCTCACAATTTACAATAAAAAATCTAGTGTGCATTGTATATACACACTAGATAATATGCTTTTTTATTTACATAATTTACTCGCTAATTGTATATCCGCTTGAACTATCATAAGACAATTGGATATCAGATTTTAGATAAACTACTGGACGAACACCGTAGTCGCTGGGGTAGTAATTGGTACCATCAGCGGCGTACAAATTGCCGCGTTTATCGTAGCCATCGGTATAAACAAGGCGCGCGTAATAGGTCACATTGCGATCGTCATAGCTAAGATAACGCGAAGCCAGCCAATAGTGCGTATCCGCCTTACTTACCTCTGTTGACAAAGTTCGACTTCCGCTATATGTATATTGGTACATTGTTACATATGAATTTGCAGTTGTTGATAATGATTTCCATGTATGGCTTGATGAAGTTTCATCTGTTGAATTACTTGCATCTAATGCCATATAATTAAAGGTCGTATAACTTCCTCCTGTTGTGCTTGTCCCATCTACCGTTGCATTTGCTGCATATCTATATACTTTTCCATCTGAATGTCTTGCATATTTATAACTTGCTGTTCTGGTTAATGCTCCATAGCCTAAGTCTTCCATCTTAAAGCTTCTGCCTCCACTTGTGCTAAATTTTGTTGTATCTGCATACTTGCCTTTTCCATATACTGCACTTATTTTATTTAATTCATATATAGAATTTGTGTATCCATTTTGTCCTTGTAACATTAGATATTTAAAGTTTCCACTTGTATATCCTCCACTTGTTGGTTGTACTATATTTTTTGTAGTAATTTTTATTTGCCCATTTTCTTCCCCTAATACTATCCATTGTATTCCACTATTATTTACTACTGAATATGTTGCATCTGAGTCACTACTATTTGTACTTCCTCTCGTTGTTTTTGTTGATGTATAACTTGCTGATACTGTGCCTCCACTTTCACTTACATATTCATGGTAATTAATATTTGCTCCAATGATCAATGTTTCCCCACAGACTGAACATTTTCCATTTACAAAACTATGCCCTAATTTTGCAATTACTTGGCTTTGTGTTGCTCCACATCCTGTACAAGTCTTTGTTTTTGTTCCATCTGCTGTACACGTTGCTTGTTTTGTTACTTTCCATTCTCCATATGTATGTACTCCTGTTGCTGGTATTGTTTCTACTTCTTCTACTCCACATACTGTACAGGTTCTCTTTTTTGAGCCTTCTGCTATACAAGTTGGGCTTTTTGTTATTATCCAATCTCCATATGTATGTGTTGTACAGCCTGGTTCAGCTTCTCCACATCTTGTACATACTCTATTTACATAATTATGCCCCAATGCTGGTATTTCTACTTCTAATAACTTTCCACAAATTTCACATACCACTTGTTTTTTACCTGTGGTTGTACATGTTGGCTGTAGAAGTATTTCACCATCTTTCCAATTGTGTGAACAATAATCTTTTTCTATTTCGTCCCATTCATTCATTAATTCATCCATTATAGTTTGCTGTTCATTTACTTTTGCATTTGTTCCATCTACTGCTTTTTGTGCATTACTAAACAAATTTCCCTTTATAATTACATTTACACTTACTCCTACTAGTATCAAAAGTAAAATTACTGTTATTATTAATGCTATTAATGTTATACCTCTGTTTTTCTTCATTTAAAATTCAACTCCTATCTTTACATACGACAAAAAGAGACGGACTTATCCATCTCTTACACACAACTTTAATAAAGCATATGGAAATATGCTTGTTTTATTTTCTAATGAACTTACGATATATATAGCCACAAGGTTTACAGCTTCTACCAAGTTCATGTTTTTCCTCCTTTGTTACATTTCTCTTACCCTTAAACTTATTTTATAACAAAAAAATACAAATTGCAATATATTTTTGCAATTTGTAATATAAATGTTTTTACAATTTAGTGCAATTATAATATAGGCGATCCATCTTTTTGTATTTTTTATGTAAATGTGCTATAATATAGGTAGTATAGGGTTTTACCCTAAATTTATGGAGGTATAATTATGGACAACAATCGGCTTAATGTAATTGAACGGGGAAACGAGGTTTTCCTGTTCGATACGGAGACGGAAGACATTGCGAAGGCTACCATGTCGGTAGATGAGGGTTTTCTCTCTGATCCCGAGTTGGTGGAAATTCGCAAGCAGTACCATCTTCTCAGCGTGAAACACAACGGCAAAATCTACTTCTTTCAGGATTGGCCATGCTAATCCTCCACCGGATGTTAAACTTATTGTTTAACATCCTTTATTTTAATTTTTTTTTTAATATTCAACTTGTATTATTTAAATTGTTTAGTATAATATATATGGAGGTAATTATTATGGGAGAAAATGATTTTGTTCAAAAATTTAATTATTCAAAAAATTCTAATAGAAAACAAATCGCAACTACTGTTGTAGCCTCTTTTGTTTCTGCCGTTGTGGGAGGTGCTTGTGCTCTTGGGGTTTATGTGGGGTTAAATAAAGAACCTGCGAAAGCTCTTGAAACTTCAAAGACTAACACTGGTAGTATTGTTGAAACAAGTAATCCAAACCTTTCTCAAGTTTCTTTAACAAATTATTCTGATACTGCAATTTATGCAGCTCAAAAAGCTTTACCTTCTATGGTTAGCATTTCTGTAGAATATGATGTTAATTATATGGGAATGAAAAAACCTGTTGCTGGTTCTGGTTCTGGTGTTATTCTTAGTGAAGATGGATATATTCTTACAAACAATCATGTTATAAGCTCTGCAGATTCTTCTTCATTTTATCAAGTTTCAGATGCAAAATCTATAAAAGTAAAAATATATGGAGACGATACTGAGTATAGTGCTGAAATTATTGGTACAGATAGCCAAACTGATTTAGCCGTTTTGAAAATTGATAAAACAGGACTTACTCCTGCAGAACTTGGAGATTCTTCTTCTGTTCAAATTGGAGAATTTGTTTTAGCAATTGGTAACCCTTACAATTTAGATTACTCTGTTACCGCAGGTATTATTAGTGCTTTAAATAGGGAGATGACAGTTGAAAATACAACCTATAATGTTATTCAAGCAGACTGTGCAATTAACTCTGGTAACAGTGGTGGTGCATTAGTAAATAGTAAAGGAGAGGTTATTGGTATTACTACATTAAAACTTGCTGGTGATGGTATTGAAGGTGTAAGCTTTGCAATTCCTGTAAATGAGACTGTGCCAATTTATAAAGAATTAATTGAAAAAGGTAAAATTTCAAGACCGTTTGTTGGTATTTCTGGAATTGATTTAGATGAAGCAACAGCAATTAGAAATGGCTTAACTAAAGGAATTTATGTAGATAGCGTGGTTTCCGGTAGTGGTGCTGAAGATGCTGGAATTATGGCTGGAGATGTTATAGTTTCTTTTGATGGCAAAGATGTTTCAACTATGGATGAATTAAATCCAATAAAAAATACTAAAAACATTGGAGATAAAATTGAAATTAAACTTTATAGAAAATCTGAGTTAAAAACTTTTACAATTACTTTAAAAGAAGCTGAATAATAATACCCTAAGTAGAGCTTAAACTCTACTTAGGGTTATTTTTTTATCTTTGTCCTTTATCATATGGAATTCCCTCTGCCTTTGGCGCAGCTGATTTCTTTGATGTTAATACAAGTACTATTAATGTTACTATATATGGTATCATTAAGTAAATGTAGTTTGCATCTTTTACATTTTCAAACTTTGGTAAGAATGCTAGGGAACTACTGTAGTTTCCTAAGATTTTGAAGAAAGCAAAGAACATTGATGCAAAGAATATGCTAAGTGGTTTCCAGTTACCAAATATCATAACTGCTAGTGCTAAGAAACCATATCCTGCAACTGCTGATTGGAACCCTGCTCCTGCAGCTATTGTATATGCTAAACCTCCAATTCCACCTAATATTCCTGATATTATAACTCCTGCATATCTCATTTTATATACATTAATTCCAACAGATGCTGCCGCTTGTGGGTGTTCACCACATGAGCGTAAACGTAAACCAAATTTTGTTTTATATAGTATTATAATTGATAGTATTAATAATATTATAGCAATTGGTGTTGTTAAATATAAACTTTTAAATATCACATTATGCCAAAAACCTGTGCCCTCGGCTAAGCCAAATGTTGATTCAGACATTCTTATCCATGTTGGAATATTTATTGTTGTGTTTCCTTGTCCTTGTATTGCCCAAGATAACACAACTGCAAATGCTGGTGCTAGCATATTTAATGCTGTTCCACCTATTGTTTGGTCTGCTTTTAAGTTAATTGCAGCAAAAGCAAGTAGTAATGAGAAAACTGCTCCTGCTAATGCTGATAGACCGATTGTTATAAACATGGCAAGTATTGGGTGTGCTGGTCCAAAGCCATTCATATTGAAAGTTCTAAGTAATAAGCATCCGAGCTAACGCTCCTATTATCATAATTCCTTCTAATGCTATGTTTATTACTCCACTTCTTTCTGAAAACATTCCTCCTAGTGCTACAAGCATTAAGGGAATTGCAAATATTATTGTTGAGCCTAATATATCTCCAAGCATTTCTATTGACATTAGCTTTGCACCTCCCCTTCATTTTTTTCTAAGATTTTTTCTTCTTCTCTTTTCTTTTTTGTGAATATTTTTTCTATAAATAACTTAATTAAGAATGCAAATGCACTTAAGTAAATTATTGCTGAGATTATTATGTTTATTATTTCACTACTAAATTGGTATCTTTGAAGAGCCTCTCCTCCAACTTGTATGTATGATATAAATAAACTACTAAATATTACTCCAATTGGGTTTGATGATGCAAGTAGTGCTACTGGTATTCCATTAAAGCCCATTGCTAATAGATTTTTTTCTATAACATATTCTGCTGTTCCACTTAAATAATAAATTCCACCAGCTAAACCTGATATTGCACCTGCAATAACCATTGAAAGTACTATGTTTCTTTTTGCATTTATTCCTGCATATGTACTTGCGTTTTTGTTAAATCCGCAAGCTTTTAATTCATAACCAAAAGTTGTTTTATTTAAAACTATATGTGCAATTATTGCAACTAATATTGCTAAAAATATGCTTATATTCATATATGAAGAACCACCAAATAGTACGTCTAGTCCAGCTTTTGGTATTGTTGTTTGAACTCCATAAGAACTACCAACTAAAGCAAGGTTTGCTGTTCTATTTGTTATTCCACCAGCCCAATAATTTTGAATCATTTGTGGGATATTTTTTATTAATAAATTTACTAAAAATAGTCCTGTCCAGTTAAGCATTATACATGTTATAACTTCATTTACATTAAAGTGTGCTTTGAAAAGTCCTGGTAAAACTCCCCATAAAGCTCCTCCTATCATTGCAAATAGTAGTGAAACATACCATGGTGTCCCAAGTACTATTGCTGCAAATAAGGCACAGAACATTCCTATTGTATATTGTCCTGGTGCACCTATATTAAATAGTCCTGTTTTAAATGCGAATGCTACTGAAAGACCTGTTAATATTAATGGTGCTGCTTGATATAGCACTTTTGCAAGTTTATCTGTTGTAGATATTCCTGTTGTAACAAGTGCTTCAAAACCTACTAATGCTCTTGAGCTATCAAAAACAAATAGTAATATAAGACCTAATAATAATCCTACTAGTATTGAAACAAGTGATGCCATTATTCCAAATAATGCTTTTTTATTTATTTTCATCTTTCTTAGCCCCCTTACCTTTGTTTTTATTTGCTCCTGCCATATATAGGCCAAGTTCACTAAGTGTAGTTGTTTTTGGGTTTAGTTCTCCAACTATTTCGCCCTCGTATATTACAAGTATTCTATCTGCTAAGTTCATTACTTCATCAAGTTCTAGTGATACTAAAAGCACAGCTTTTCCTTTATCTCTTTGCTCAACTAATTGTTCATGAATGTATTCGATTGCTCCAACATCTAGCCCTCTTGTTGGTTGTACAGCAACTAGCAGTTCTGGGTCTTTATCTATTTCCCTTGCGACTATTGCTTTTTGTTGGTTACCTCCAGACATTCCTCTAACTATTGAAACTGGTCCTTCTCCTGAACGAATATCATATTTTTTTATTAGTTTTTCAGCATATCCTCTTACTGCTTTTTTCTTTATGAACCCTGCTTTTTGGAACTCTGGTTCCCAGTACTTTTGAAGAATTAAGTTTTCTTCTAATGTATAATCTAGAATTAAACCATGTTTGTGTCTATCTTCTGGAATATGGCTCATTCCAAATTTTGACCTTGTTCTTATTTTGGATTTTGTTATATCATGCCCTAAGAATTCTACTTTTCCTAATGTTGGTTTTTGAAGTCCTGTAATTGCAGATACTAGTTCCGTTTGACCATTTCCATCAATTCCCGCAATACATACTATTTCACCTTTTTTTACTTTGAATGATACATTTTTTACTGCATTATTTTTATGTACTTTTGATGGTACAGTAAGATGTTCAACATTTAAAATTACTTTTCCTGGAATTCTATCTTCTTTATCTACAGTAAATTTTACATCCCTTCCAACCATCATTTTTGATAGTTCTTCTTTGGTTGTATTTTTAATTTCTACTGTTCCTATTCCTTTACCTTTTCTTAAAACTGTACATCTATCTGCAACTGCCATTATTTCGTTTAGCTTGTGTGTTATGAATATTATAGATTTTCCTTCTTTTGTAAAATCTCTCATAATATTCATTAATTCGTCTATTTCTTGTGGTGTTAAAACTGCAGTTGGCTCATCAAATATTAGGATTTCATTATCTCTATATAGCATTTTTAGAATTTCAACTCTTTGTTGCATTCCTACGCTTATATCTGATATTAAAGCATCTGGGTCAACTTTTAATTTATATTTTTCACTTAACTCCATTACTTTTTTTCTTGCTTCGTCTTTTTTTAGGAAGCCAAATTTATTTGGTTCAACCCCAAGAATAATGTTGTCTAGAACAGTGAAGCATTCTACAAGTTTAAAGTGTTGGTGTACCATTCCTATATTTAATGCATTTGCATCATTGGGAGAATTTATTTTTATTTCTTTTCCATCTTTTTTTATAATTCCCTCCTCTGGTTGGTATAAGCCAAACAGAACACTCATTAATGTAGATTTTCCTGCTCCATTTTCTCCTAGCAAAGCATGTATTTCTCCTTTTTTCACTTGAAGTGTTACATTGTCATTTGCTTTTATACCTGGGAATTCCTTTGTTATATTTAACATTTCAATTACATATTTTTCTTTGCTTTCCATTTTTCCCTCTCTTATGTTAAGAGACCAGGCATATATTCTGCCCAGCCTCTAGCCGTTTTTATTAAAATTAGTTTTGATAATCAACTTTGATAGATGTTTTTGGTGCTGTTTTTGTATCTTTGCTTATTGATACTGTTCCAGCTTTAACATCGTCAAATAGTTTTTTGTAATCTTCTACTGTAAATTTTGTTAATCTCCAAGATTCTGTTGCTGTTGGTAATCCAACACAATTATCTTTTGCACCTAATGTAGATGTCTTTCCAGCTAGGTTGTCTGTCCATTTTTTATTAGATGAACTGTAAAGCTCTCCTAAAGCTAATATAACAGAATTTTTAAGTTCTTTCATTGCAGATGTTATTATTACTTTAGATTCAGCTGATTGGTCAACGTCAACACCAATAACTTTTCCGTTTGCTGCTTCTGCTGCACTAACTGCTGATAAGTAAATTCCTCCACCACAAGAGAATACTACTTCTGTTCCTTCGCTATACCAAGCTTCCATTTTTGTTTTAATCTCGTCATTTGCAGAGAATGATCCTGAGTACCAATATTTAATTGTTACATCATCTTCTACACCTAATTTCTTAGCTGCATCATTTGCACCTTGAACGAAACCATATCCATAACGGATAACTGCATCAACATCCATACCACCTAGGAATCCTAGTTTTCTGTATCCATCCATAACTGCTGCATATCCTGCAAAGTATCCTGATTGTTCTTCTTGGAATAATATACAGTGAACGTTTTTCTCTGTTTTGTATGTATAGTTTGCATCATGTGGTTCACCATCAATTAATAAGAATTGAACTTCTGGATATTGTGTTTGCATTTGATATACTGCTTCTTCAAATAAGTATCCTGGGCAAACAACAACTTTTGCTCCTGTTTCAATAGCTGTTTTCATTGTTTCAACACGAGCTGCTGTTGAATCTTCAGATGGTTTGTAGTAGTTATAAGAGATATTATGCTCTTTTGCATAAGCTTCTACACCCTCCCAAGTTCCTTGATTAAAAGATTTGTCATCGATATTTCCTACGTCAGTTACAAGTGCGATTTCATATTGATCGTTTTTCTTATCTTCTTTTTTACCACATCCTGTAAAAACTAGGCATGACACTACAAGTACGACTACTAATGCTACAATAGTAAGTTTTTTCATATCAAAAACTCCTTTCAAAATAAAATTCGTCTTTTTTAGACTGACTAGATTATATCAGTACATTCTAATAAAAACAACCCTTTTTATTAAAATTTTTAAGATTTTTTTAAGAAATTTGAAACCTTTACCTATTACAACATTTTCTTTATCATTTTCAAATCTTGCCAAAAGTTTATTTTTTTGGTTTCATCTCTTAATAATGCTGCTGGGTGAAATGTTGGGAGAAGTTTTATTCCTTCTTTTTCAAACCATTTTCCTCTACTTGTTGTTATGCCATAATTTTCCCCAAGAATATTTTTCAATGCCACGTTTCCGTAATAGGACTATTACTTCTGGGCTTACAAGTTTTATTTGCGAATCTATATATTCCTTGCATGCATCTGCCTCGTCCTTTTCAGGGTTTCTATTTTGTGGTGGTCTGCATTTTACAATATTGGCAATATATACATCATCTCTATTTATGCCAATACCTGCAAATGCTTTGTTCATAAGTTGTCCGTGCTTTTCCAACAAAAGGAATGCCTTGCTCATCTTCGTCTGCACCAGGGCCTTCTCCTATAAACATTATTTTTGCATTTTTGTTTCCTACTCCTATTACAACATTTTTTCTTTTTGTACACAACTTGCATTTATTACAATTTTTACATGCTTCTTCTAGTTCTTCCCAATTTTCGTACATATTTCCTCCAAATTTATTTCATTTAAATTTCCATTATTTCCCATTAAATAATCTGCATGATTTCTATAATATTCAATTTCAGGCTGAATTGCAAGTCTTTCTTTTGCAACACTTTCGTCTATTCCATCTCTTTTGCAAATTCTTTCTACTTTTGTTTTTTCATCTGCCAAAACAGCAATTGTAAAGTCACAAATTTTATCTAGCCCACTTTCGAAAAGAAGTGGTGCATCTATTATTACATTTTGGTTTTTTATTAATTTTACCATATGCTTTATTTCATTTCCTACATATATATATGTAAGATTATTTAATAGTTCTCTTTTTTGAGAATTATTATAAATTATATCTGCCAATTTTTTTCTATTTATTTTTTTATTTTCTAATATTTCTTCGCCAAACAATTCAACAATTTTTTCGTTATAAATATTCCCTGGCTCAGAAAGTTTTTTTGCAACTAAATCGGCATTTATAATTTCGGCATTAATTTTTTCTGCTAATAATTTTGCAATTTCACTTTTCCCTGTTCCTGAATTTCCTGTAATTCCTATTACCATTTTTACTCCTTATTTTTTAGAATTTCATATACGGCTTCTGGCACAAATCTTGAAACATCTACTCCATTTTCATAAAGCTCCATAACCATGCTTGAAGAAAGGTATCCGTAGTTCGCCTGCTCTAAAGTAGCATGTATCTAACCCTGAAAGTTTTGTATTTACTTCAGCAATTGTTTCTTCATATTGATAATCTGTTCCATTTCTTAAGCCTCTAATTAAAATTGTTGCTCCTTGTTTTTGCGCCTCTGCAACAGTTAATCCATCATAAAGCACAACATAAACATTTTCTAAGTTTTGCTCTCTAATTGTTTTTTCTATTGCTTCCTTCATTTTTTCCTTATCAATTCTAATTACCTTTTCACTATTTTTGGCTATTCCAATAATTATTTTGCTAAAACACTTTGAAGCTTTTTTTACAATTTGCATGTGACCATTTGTAAATGGGTCAAATGAGCCTGCATAAAAACCTATTGTTTCCATATTAATTCTCTCCTTTTATTTCTTCTAATATTAATTCTTTTGATTTTTTCTGCAAATATTCATAACTATTTATTTTTGAATTAAATGCACAAATTGATTTATATGCACAATATTCACAGCTTGATTTTTTATCTGATTTATTATACATTGGTTTTATATCAATTTTTCCTGCTAATATTTCATTGGCTATTTTTTTTATGATTTTTCTTATTGTTTTTTGCAAGTTACTAAATTCTTCTTTTGTAACAGCACTTGAATTACCCTTGCTTACTTCTCCATTTTTATCTATATAGACTGGTACTATGTCTGAATAGCCACTTTCTAGGCTCTTGTCCATCATTTTTACAACTTTAACATCTGCTAGAATTATTCCATTCATTTTAAATTGTTTTTTTATTTGTTTTTCAATTTCTTCATCACTTAAATTTTGACTTTGATTTACTATTTGTTCAACAAGTCCAAAATAGAAAATTCCTGCTGGTTGTCTATTTTGTTCTTCTGCAATTGCATCAATATATGTCATAAGCTGTATTTGCGTTCCTGCCATCATTTCATTTAAGTCCACTTTTTTTCCTGATGATTTATAATCTATTATTCTTATGTATTCTCCATCTTCATTTTTCCCAATATCTAGCCTGTCTATTTTTCCGTATATTTCTATATTGCCATCTTTTTTGTTAAATTCTAATTCATGTCCTGCAAGTGTAAAATCACTATTTTTCATTTGATATACAATATATTTTATAGATTCTTTAATTGCCTTTTTTAGTTTATTTGTTAATATTATAAATTTTGCTGTATTTGTGAATTTATAATTTTTTTCTAATTTTAATTTTTCATTAATTATTTCTTCAACTATTTTTTCTAATTCTTCCTCTGAAATTTCTAAACTATCTATTTCTTGAAAAAATGTATCTATTACATCATGCATAAACGAACCAGTATCTAGTGGACTTATTTCATATGTTTCTTCTTCATTAATTTTCAACCCATATTTTAAATGGAACGAAAATGGACATTTTCTATATTGCTCTAGCCTTGATATGCTTGTTTTTAGGGTGTCTCCATATAATTTTTCTATATTTTCTTTTGTTATTGTTTCTGGAACATTTGTATAATTTAGCCCTTCTTTACTATATTCTAATTTTGTTTTCCAAAATTCGTTTTTATTATACCAGTTATAAACATCTATCCAAATATCATCTATTTTTTCTCCATTTTTTAATTTTCTTATATTTTTTAATAATTCTTCAAATGTTG
>OIEN01000676.1_pt1 | contig 19135 bp, 15 predicted proteins | sample 1581741 | NCBI WGS metagenome assembly OIEN01 (sample SAMN01760944, study PRJEB22395) | human gut metagenome | reverse complement strand
TGTTAGGCACGCCGCCAGCGTTCGTCCTGAGCCAGGATCAAACTCTTGAGTTTAATCTATTTCAGCAGGTCTCCCTGCCGACTGGTTCTTCTTTTTACGCTTGGTCGTCTCAATTAAATTGCGTTTCTTGTTGTCCAATTTTACTTGAATCAACTGGCTTGTTTGTTGTTGCACTATATAGTTTTCAAGGTGCCCTGCTGTCTCTCTCCGGCCCAGCCTCGCGGCCCGTCCCTCGCGACAGCTTCCTCAGTATACCCGCTCTCCTCCGCTTTGTCAACACCTTTTTTTGATTTTTTTCAAAAAAACTTTTTTGATGTTTTTGCAGAGGGATGAAGGTCTCCCGCGAACTTGCAGTATGCTAACACATCCGATTGACAAAAGCAAGTCTTTTTAGTAAAATATTTTTCATGGCATTTTTCTACATATTAAGGAGGAAAGTATGCGTAATCTCGCAAGTACGGAGCTGCGTCAGCTCTACCTTGATTTCTTTAAGTCCAAAGGACATGCGGTAATCCCCAGCGCTTCTCTGATCCCTGAGAATGACCCCACTGTTTTGTTTACCACTGCGGGCATGCATCCCCTCGTTCCTTATCTTATGGGGCAGAAGCATCCGGCCGGTACCCGCCTTACCGATGTCCAGAAGTGTGTGCGTACCGGGGATATTGACGAAGTAGGCGACACTTCCCACTGTACCTTCTTTGAGATGCTGGGTAACTGGTCTTTGGGCGACTATTTTAAGAAGGAATCCATCGCTTACAGCTGGGAATTTCTTACGGACGAAAAGTGGCTGGGTATCCCCAAAGAAAAGCTCTTCTTTACCTGCTTTGAAGGAGACGCCGACTGTCCTCGCGACACCGTATCTCACGACCGCTGGGTAGAGATGGGCGCAGATCTCTCTCATATCGTATATCTGCCCAAAAAGCACAACTGGTGGGGACCTGCCGGACTTACCGGTCCCTGCGGCCCGGATACGGAGATTTTCTACGATACCGGCGCAGAACCCTGCGGCCCCGACTGTCATGCCGGCTGCGACTGCCACAAGTATCTGGAGATCTGGAACAATGTATTTATGGAATACAACAAGGTGGCGGAGGGCAAGTTTGAGCCTCTGACTCAGAAAAATGTAGATACGGGCATGGGCCTTGACCGGACTATCGCCACGCTGCAGGGGGTAGAGAGCGTTTTTGATACGGATGCTTTTGCCGGGATCATTGCCATTATCGCCAAGCTTTCTCACAAGAATTATAAGGACAGTCCTGAAACGATCAAAGCCTTCCGAATCATTGCCGATCATATCCGCTGCTCCACCTTTATTCTGGGCGATCAGCGGGGCGTGACTCCTTCCAACGTAGATCAGGGCTATATCCTGCGCCGTCTTATCCGCCGCAGTATCCGTTACGCCATGCAGCTGAACATTCCCCGGTATGGTCTGTGTGAGATCGCTTCCGCCGTCATTGATCAGTACGGCAAATTTTATCCCGAACTGGAGGAGAACCGCGAAAAGGTGCTCACCGAACTCCGCCGGGAAGAAAACCGCTTTGCCGACACGCTCAAGAAGGGCATTAAGGAATTCAACAAGGTGGCCAAAAACCTGCAGGGCGACCTTATAGACGGTGTAGAGGCCTTCCATCTGTACGATACCTATGGGTTCCCCATTGAGTTTACCCAGGAACTTGCTCAGGAACAGAGTCTGAAGGTAGATATTGAAGGCTTCAAAGCCGCATTTGCCGAGCACCAGAAGAAATCTCAGGTCGGCTCCGCTCAACGTTTTGAATGCGGCCTGGCTGACCATCAGGAAGCCACCACTGCCCTGCATTCCGCTACCCATTTGCTCCATGCTGCACTGCGTCAGGTGCTTCACGATGATTCCGTCCAGCAGAAAGGCAGCAACATCACGGCAGAGCGCCTGCGTTTCGACTTCAGCTTCCCCCGCAAGCTGACCCCCGAAGAGATCAAAGCAGTGGAAGATCTGGTAAACAAAGAGATAGAAGCCAAGCTTCCCATCACCTGCGAAGAGATGACCGTAGCTGAAGCAAAAGCCCAGGGTGCTATCGGTCTGTTTGATAACAAATACGGTGAAAAGGTCAAGGTCTACTCCATGGGAGATTTCTCCAAAGAGATCTGCGGCGGCCCCCACGCTCAGAATACCGGGGATCTGGGGCACTTTGTCATCAAAAAAGAAGAAGCTTCTTCTTCCGGTGTCCGCCGGATCAAGGCTGTGCTGGTGAAGGATTGAGCTGTCCATGACGGACTGGCTGACTTACGAATGGACCTATAAAGAACAGAGAGCAACGTTCCGGGTGGATATGCAGTACTGGAACCTGCTCCCTGTTCTTTCCTATACGCAGCTGATCGCTGTATCCGTTTCTCCTCTGTCTCCTCAGGCAAAGAAGTTCAGCGCCCGGGAGCAGTATCTGTTCAATCTCTTTCGAAAAAACCTGGTAAATAAACTTTCCGGTCCAACCATTTTCGTAGGCAGTGTGTTTACGGATTCCCTGCGCTGTATGTATTTTTATACATCCGAAACGGCTATTATTCAGGAGTTTTCGGCCCTGTGTCTGGAACAGAAAGGATTGGCGGCGACTTGCGGCCATGCCTGGGAAGAACGCTTTGCCACCTATTACCGTTTTCTGTACCCTGATGACCGGCGCCTGCAATCTGTAGAGAATGCCGCTTTTCTGGAGAGTCTCCACCGTAAGGGGGACGAACCCGGTTTTGTCCGGCGAATGGCCCTGACCATGGCCTTTATGAATCCGGAGGATCGCAGTGCTTTTTTACATGGTGCTCTGCGCTGCGGATTGACCCCGGGACAAAGCTTTCTTGGCAAAAGCACCACACATCCGGATTGCTGCCTGGTATACGGCTATGCCACGCTGGAACTTCCTTCTCTGAATCGACTTACGGCCCGCGCCATCGAGGCAGCCGCTCCTCTGGACGGTCTGCTGGACAAAGTGCAGCTGGCGGACTCTTAGCCCATGGAATTGATTGTATGCGGACCTGAGGACCTGGATGTCCTCACTTCTTTATATGCACAGGCTGTGAAATACCTGGAATCCCATGTCAACTATCCTAAATGGCATTCTGATTACCCCTGCCGAGACAGCATCCGATCCTGCATACAGGCTGGAACTCAGTTCATATGCACAGAAAATGGGTGTCCGGTGGGCGCCGTAGTACTCAACGAAGAACCGGGCGGTCGGTATGAAGCCGTTTCCTGGGCAAGTTCCCTGCGGCAAGGAGAATATCTTGTGCTCCATACGCTTGCTGTATCACCTGCCTGCTATGGACAAGGTATCGGCAGCAAAATGGTAGCACTATGCATCCAATATGCCCGCAAAAATGGATACAAGGCTATCCGTCTGGATGTGGTACCCGGCAATGTTCCCGCCATCCGCCTGTATGAGAAAATGGGGTTTACTTATGCCGGTACGGCAGATCTGCTCCGGGGTATCGAAGATATCCCGCTGTTCGATTTGTATGAGATGAATCTGTAATGATTCTCTCACGCTGCCCTCGGGCTTTTTACTAAAGCAGCGTGCTTGAAGTCACGCTGTTTTCAATTTGCGCAGTTCCCTCAATGGCCGCCGAAAGATAAACAGATACATCCGATTACAAAAACATTTTTCAGCATTGTAAAGACTCTCCACGTTGATTGAATGCACGCTGTTTCAATCGCAATGTCTCTCGTCAGCAATTCTCGTGGATGGGATACCCCTGTTGTCATTTGGTTGAAATGCTTTGATACCCACATATTCCACTATGATGTACGCTTCATTGCCGTCAACGATGGCACGAACGGCCAGCGAGAGAATGGAGAAAACTTTTCTGCGCTTCGCAGCTTGTTCAATAAAAAGAGATCGTCTTGTCTTTACTTAATGACATATTATTTGGGCCTCATATACTTATTCAAAGAAGCGTACACAGCCACGCCGCCACGGCACCGGCGGGGATGTAGAGTACAAAATGCCGGATGTGTGTCCGCTTGTTATATTCAGGATGCCGAAGTCCAGATATTCCGGTCCGCTGAGGATCATGTGGTCGATTTGAACCTGTGGAGATGATTTCAGCAGGATCGCCGGGCCACAGCCAAGAGACTCGGCAAACAGAACGTTCAGATGTCCACCGCAGTTTTCTCTGATATAGACTTCCAGCTTATGAGCCTGCTCCTGTGCTGTGGTGTAGGTGATCTCTCCCGTTCCGTCAAAGCCATCGAAGCTGACGGCATACACGCAATACGTATTTTCCAGCAATGGAATCACGTCCTCAAACTGCCGCCAGCACATGAGATTTCCATGCAGCAGCATGATTTTCTTACCCTTTTAAACGCCAAATTGTTTGATCTCCATGTTGATACTCCTTAGTTCCAAGCAGCATTATGCTGTTTGCGGCAGCAAAACCAGACAATGCTTTTCATACTGCCCATATTCACATCCGCATACATCCTCTCCAACCGCACTTTCAGGCTGGAGACCGTCTCATAGGGCGGCGTAAAGAAACCCGCTTTTTCGTAAGCGTGCCGGATGAACCAGTCGGTTCGCTTATGCTCTCCCTTTACATAAAAGCAGCCGCAGAATGTCCCGCCGGGCTTCAGTACCCGAAAAACTTCCCGATAAGCGGCCTCCTTGTTAGGAAATGCATAAAAGCCGTTCAGCGACAAAACAACGTCAAACGTGCCGTCCTCATGCGGGAGCGCGCCCACGTCTCCCTGTTGGAAGGTTACATTCTTTAGATGCAGACGTTTTGCCTTTTCCTGTGCCTGCCCCATCATATCCGCTGAGTAATCAAGGCAGGTGATGTCCGCCTCCGGCAAGGTCTGATAAACCGGCATGGTCAGAATACCCGTTCCCACTGGTACATCCAGTAGTCTTCCGGAGAAATGCTCCGGAATACCGGACAACGCCTTTTCCCGATAAGCGTCACATTCCGTCTTGTCCATATCCCACACCAGGCCGCACACCGCTTTCCCGCTCAGCGTGGTACAGGTGATCATGCCGTCATAAAAGCTGTTGCTGCCTGTCAGCCGGTAAGCACTGCGAATGGCTTCTTTTCGTTCCTCTTTTATTCCCCTCTGATTTTTCGGTTAGATATAACTAACCCCATATCATATGAGAAGCCGCATTTCTGCGGCTGTTCCAATTATGAATAAGATTCGACTCTTTCGTCCGTATAGTAGCAAACCCTGTTTCCTGTGTCAAGATGTCAGAGCATCTATCTCGTGCCCATCACGCACTTAACTTATAAAAACAATTATCCTGATCGACCACCGCAGCAACAATACCCGCCTCGACAAACTGCTGCAAAAAGAATTCCGTGCGATCCAGACTGCCACTCACCAGGACTTGCTTTCCATCTGCTATGTTTTACAGCTACTGCATCTCGTCATGCACAGCGTAAGCGAGCACTGTATGAAGAACAAGGTTCCCGGCTATTTCTATTCAATCTATATATTCCTCCGGCCTCATGGGGCTTTTATCCATCGTCGTATCTGCACCGTCTGCTTCTGCCTGTGCGCCTATGGGAGCATCATCTCCTTCAAACCGGCCAAAAAAGTATGCCTCCTTTAGTGCCTCCGGGCTCAAGGGTCTGCCCCCGGCCGGACTGATGCAGGCCGTACACACATTAAAGCACTGAGGGCACACGCATCCGCTTTCTACCCCGCGTTCCCGCTGGACCATATAAGTACCGCAAATCTTGCAGCTGCAACGCATTTTATTGCCTCCCGGATCTGTCTCCAATGGATCTATTTTGTAAATTCAGTATACTACACTCTTCCACCCTGCGCAATTCCCCTATATAATGAAGGCATGAAACGCAAGATCTTTTTGCTTCTGATAGGGAGCATTCTTTGTACAGGGGCTTTAGCCGTCTACGGCCGCTCCTTGGAACTTCTGGATAAGGGCAGCAAAGGAGAGGACGTAGTGCGTCTGCAAACCCGCCTGATGGATCTGGGTTACAACACCTACAAATCCACTGGCAGTTATCAAAGTCTTACCCAGCGGTTCGTCCAAAGCTATCAGGCCGCCGCCGGACAAAGTCCCACAGGCCGTATGGAGCCGGAAGCACTGACGGCTCTGTATAGCACAAATGCTCCAATCAAGCCGTTTGAAGCCACTATTCCACTGACCTTTACGGCTCAGAGCAGCTATTTTTCAGTCACAGGGGAAGCCCTTCCCTGGGATACGGTAAAAAGCCGGCTTCAAAGCGGGGAAAGTTTGACGGTCACCAACTGCGCCACCGGCGCCACCTGTACGCTTCTGTACGAAGAAGGCAGCGGCCACGCACACCTGACCCCCTCGGGAGCTGCCGATGCCGCCGCCATGACCGCCTGGCTGGGCAGCCAGAACAGTTTTTATAAGATCGCCGTCACCGCTCTGATAGACGGACAGCCCATAGCCGCCTCCTTACAATGGGACGGAAGCAGCCGGGCCTGCCTGTACTTTTCCGGCAGCAGCTCCCATGTGCTGGGGCTTTCCGATGCCGAGCATGACAGTCTGGTAAAAAAGGCCGCCGGCCAGTAAGCTTTACTTTTCAGGCCGCCCGCAAAGAATATGCAGGTGGATGGTGATGTGCTCCAGTGCCTGTATATCCAAGCGGCTTCTGTCTACATGATGCATCAGCGGCGTCATGCGGATAAAGTCCTCCCGGATCTCCTCCGGCAACGGGAAACATGCCACCACCTCCCTCTGTTCCAGCAGCTTGAATCGGCTTTCAAACCGTTCCATGACCGCCCTGTTGCTGTAGGTATCCTTTTGCAGCTGCTCTCTGGCCAGCCCACGCAATTCCTGCAAATAGTGCTCCCCGGGGATAACCTTGATAAGGATGCCCTTTGGCTCCAGTACCCGGGTAAACTCCGGATATTCTGCCGGAGAAAGGATGTTCAACAGGCAGTTGACCGTACCGTCTTTTATGGGCAGCCGGGTCAGATCCCCTGTCAGCCAGCCATAGTCATTGCCACCTTTGGCCGCCAAACGTATCCCCGCCCGGGAAAGATCTATTCCCAAAGCAGGGCGCCGTTGGGGGCACAGCCGCTTCAGGAAGGTTCCCTCTCCGCAGCCTGCATCCAGCACCGGGCCGGAAGGCGCATATTTCTCCATAAGTGCTCGGGTCTGTTCCAGCATCGGATCATAAAAGGGGCCGTTAAGCACCCGCTGCCGGGCTTCAAACAGAGTGACATCATACATGCCGCCCTGTTTTCCCGGAACAAAATCGGCATAGCCCCGGCTGCTTAAAGAAAAGGCGTGGCCGGTTTCACAGGCAAGGGCTGTCCCCGCTTCATGAAGGGAACCACCGCAAAGAGGACAGCGCAGCATGGGTGCCGTCTGGATCAATGTCTGCATACGCAGATGTGACATATGTTTCTCCATTGTTTGTTTTTCTTTTATTATACTGCGGAAATGCTTCCGGGAAAAGAGGCTTTCCGTCTCCGGGAGGCTGTGAATGCAAATTCCTGATTATGTGGCAAAAACGCTGCTTACTTTGGAAACCGCCGGTTATGAGGCCCGATTGGTCGGCGGCTGTGTGCGGGACGCACTGCTGGGCTTTGTCCCGCAGGACTACGATATCTGTACAAACGCCCTGCCGGAACAGATAAAAAGCTGCTTTCCCGGCATACATCTGGTGCTTTCCGGAGAAAAGCACGGCACCGTGGGCGTGCTTCTTTCCGGCCATGAGGTAGAGATCACCACTTACCGGGGGGAGAGCGCCTATATGGATCACCGCCACCCTGAAAAGGTGGTGTTTCTGCCTTCCCTTACAGGAGATCTGAGCCGTCGGGACTTTACTGTAAACGCCATGGCCATGGATATCCGGGGAACGCTCTTTGATCCCTTCGATGGAGAAAGAGATCTGCACCACAATATTTTGCACACCGTAGGGGATCCTACAGCCCGTTTTGAAGAGGACGCTCTGCGCATTTTGCGTGGCCTGCGCTTTGCGTCCCGGCTGGGCTTTTCCATCGACCCGCCTACCGCCCGGGCTATGCTGGCATGCCGGGAGCTGCTGCAGAACATCAGTGGAGAACGGATTCTTTCTGAACTTCGCGGCCTGCTTTTAGGCCCGCAGGCTGGGTCGGTATTGGAGGCCTATGGTTCCGTGCTGACTGGTGCCATTCCGGAAATAGCCCCCAGTTTGGGCTTTCCTCACGGAAACCGTCACCATATCTACGATGTATGGACCCATACCTGCCGCGCCATTGCCTTTAGCCCGGTCGATTTTACCGTGCGCATGGCTCTATTGCTGCACGATCTTGGAAAGCCTCAAGCCCTGTATGTGCAGGAAGGCCGCCGCCGTTTTACGGGACACCCTCTTATCAGCCGCCGTCTGGCTGAAGGGATCCTTGCCCGTCTCCATCCTCCCGCCGTTCTGCGGGAGCAGGTACTTTTTCTAGTAGAACATCATGACGACGTCCCTCCCCGGACCCCGGAGGCTCTGGGGCGCTTTCTCCTTGCGCATGGCGAGAAAATGCTGCTTCTGCTTTATGCAGTTATGGAGGGAGATGCCCTGGCACATTCCGACTACGGCAAAGCCTCCAAACTGCAGGTGCTGGAACCTTCCCGCGCTCTGTACGCTGCCTGCCGGGAACGAGGCGCCACCATGGATTTGGGGGAACTGGCCATAAGCGGGCGGGAGATCCTCGCCGCCGGAGTAACCCCCGGCCCCCGGGTAAAGCTCTGTCTGGAGCATCTCTTTTTCCGACAGCTGTCCGGAGAACTGCCCAATACCCCTGCTGCCCTGAAAGAGGCCTTGATATCGACCCTTGCAGACGGTATGCTATAAGCATATAGTACATAAGGAGACGAGGGAATGCGCAACTAACTGTCCTAAGGAATTTGTCCCCCAGGCCCCCTGCCCGTCAGGAGGCTGTGGTTTGACGTTCCCCGGACAGGTGCATAGGTGCGGGATCCCTCTTTTTTGATGGGATTCTTTGCCTGTTCCTCTGCGGGGAACAGGCTGTTTTGTTCTATGGAGGATCCTATGCTGGAACTTAAACACGTGCACATTTTGCAAGATAAAGACCTTAAGGTGCTTTTGGAAGATCTCTGCCTGACGGTAAATCCCGGAGAAAAGGCCGCCATCATTGGGGAAGAAGGCAACGGAAAAAGCACCCTGCTCAAATGGATCTACGATCCCTCTCTGGTGGAGGGCTATGCCGAAGTCACCGGGGAACGTCGCCTTAAAGGCCGGGCAGGTTATCTGCCTCAGGAGCTCCCTGAAACGGACCGAAACAAAAGCGTATACGCCTATATGCAGGAAAGCTGCAGCATTGACACCCTTTCCCCAAAAGAACTGATTCGAACTGCCCGGCTTCTGGGGCTGGATACCGCTTTGTTTTACAGCGACCAGTTCATGGGCACCCTTTCCGGTGGAGAACGGGTAAAGCTGCAGTTGGGAACCCTGCTGCTTCAGGATTGCGATATTCTTCTGTTGGATGAACCGGGAAACGATCTGGATCTACCTACCCTTGACTGGCTGGAAAGCTTTTTGCTCCAGGCGAAAAAGACCGTGCTTTATATCTCTCACGATGAAACACTTTTGCGCCGTACTGCCCAATGCATTGTCCATTTGGAGCAGGTGCGCCGCAAGACCATTCCCCGCTGTACTGTGGCAAAGATGCCATATGATACCTATATGGAGCGCCGCAGCGGACAAATGGAACAGCAGCGCCGTGAAGCCCGGTTTGAACGGGCCGCTTTCGAAAAGAAAAAAGAGCGGTACCTGTCCATTTCCAACGCTGTGGAGCATGCTCAGGATACCATCAGCCGGGGAGATCCTTCCGGCGGCCGGCTGCTGAAAAAGAAGATGCATGCGGTCAGATCCCTGGGGCGGCGTCTGGATAAAGAGGAAGAGTCTCTCACCCAGCTGCCCGAGGCGGAATGGGCCATCCTGCCCAAGTGGGAACCGGGAATGGATTTTCCAGCCGGAAAGGTCGCTCTGGACTTTTTTCTTCCGGAGCTGCAGGCAGGAGACATCCTGCTGGCCCAAAATATCCGCCTGAAGATGACCGGCCCGGAGCATGTGGCGCTTGTAGGGCCCAATGGCTGCGGGAAAAGCACACTGCTCCATCAAATATGGGACTTCCTTCGGCAGCGAAAGGATATCCGTCCCTTCTATATGCCCCAGAATTACGGTGAGCTTCTGCATCTGCAGGAGCGGCCTCAGGACTTTCTCTGCCCCGACGGGGATAAAGAAGCGGTGACCCGGGCCCGCACCTATCTGGGCAGCATGAAGTATACCACCGAAGAAATGGAGCACCCGGTAAGCCAGCTTTCCGGCGGTCAGAAAGCCAAGCTCCTTCTGTTAAAAATGATATTGGAAAGGGCCAACATGTTGGTATTGGATGAACCCACCCGGAACTTCTCTCCCCTGTCGGCTCCGGCGGTGCGTACCCTGTTGAGAGATTTCCCCGGCTGTATTCTCAGCGTCTCCCATGACCGCCTGTATTTGCAGGAATCCGTGGATACCGTTTACCGGCTGACGAAAGACGGTCTTATACCCGCAGAAAACGCCATCGTCTAAACGGTCGGAATACGGTTCCGCATAAAAAGCAGAGCTGTGGCTCTGCTTTTTTGTGTCTTTTACGGTTTATAGTTTTCGGATTCCTCTTCCATAGATAGAAAAATATCTGCATCCGGTACCAATGGCATGGAAAAGTATGCAGACAGTTCCGCCAGATAGTCCCTGTACTCGTCTTCATCCGCCGCTGCAAGCAAAGCGGACAACGCACGGCCTTCCGGATCCTCAACCTTAAAGGCTGCCGGAAAGGCAGCAATGTTTTTTTCTTCGATGGAAAAATCATCAAAGAGCGAGCAGCCGCATTGGGCTTTTGGCTCTCCTTTTTCCCACAACCGCAGTCTGAATATGTCTTCGTCCATACAGTAAAACTCCAGCACGGGCACTTCCACAGCTTTTGATAATGCCACCCCGCAGCTTTCCAGCAGATCCGGATTTTCCCATTCCGCATTATACAGGCTAAGGCGTTCCTGCTGATAGAGGGGATATGTGGAAGCAGGGAGGCACTTTAACGCTTCCTCCTGAATCTTATCTGTAGGAAGGTGCAGCGTTCCGATAGTAATGGCCATAATATTTCTCCCTTTTTATGCTTTTAGATCCTCACAATGGTATAATTGCCCTGAGCAGCATAAGGGGCACAGCGGGCAAAACGATCTTCCAGTTCCCGGCGAATATCAATAGGGTGCCGTTGATCCCTGTCCCACAGGGTATCGCAGCAATCCGGAACCAGCTTCAGCTTTCGTCAATTTGTGACAGTGTCTCTGTATAGTCTTTTTGGATTTTTACTTCCAGCTCTTCCCTAGGTTTTCGGATCATATTCCAAAACGGATCGGCCAGGTCCTCTTCCGTCAGCATCTTCTTAGCCTGCTCAAAGCCGGGCAGTACGTCGGGGCGGGATTTGAATCCACGCATTGCGCTGAATACAGTAAATGCACGCTCTAATTCATCCTGTATGTGAAAATAGAAATAGCTGTTACATTCACGATAAGGGCAAGGGATCTGATAATTCTCTACAGTTGGCGCTGCGTGAATATCGATTTTTCCGCAGGGATAGTTTCTTTGACAAATAAACCATAGCCAATGAAGTTCAACAAAGGCATCCCGGATACTGTGAATACGGCTGAATACCGGCTCCACCACCGTGCTGAAAATGCGTTCCATCTCATTTAGATGGGGATCATGGACCGGATACCAGCCAAAAACATGGTCCGGATCCCGCATTTTCATGCCTTCATAAATACGAAGTGCATCCAGATCCAGAATGCTGGTCCCTTCGCTTGCATAATAACGTAGAAAAAAGGGCGTCAGTGTTGGCTGAATCTCCATATAAAGCGTAAGCATTCCAAACCGTTCGGGAATCAATCAGGCCAAAGGACAGAAGCATTTCGTCTTTAACAAGTTTAAACCATCGGTGATACCTGAAAGTTGTAAACTCCATGGCCTGCATCCGTTCTCCAAAGTGTTCTATGGCATATCGATCCCCCATCGTCTTTTCAAACCCGGGAATATCTTTCATTGGATTTTCCCCCTTCGAACTTCCTGCACCTTCACGTTCACAAATGCCGTGGGCTACGATACGCAGAACATTTTTCTGCCGGAAAACGCAAAAATGCTATACGGTGTTTTATGCTGTATGCAGTATATCAAATATGCGCGCATATTTCCATTTCTTTCATAAGGGTTTACAGCATGAAAAAAGCCCGTAAGATAAACCTTATGGGCAGTTCTGCCCGTGTGTACATCAAAACCTCGTTTTGGGAACAAATTTCATGTGTATTTCGGACGAAAAGCATTTTTGGGGCTCGTATATCCACTTGCAAAATAATGCTCTCATTAAATCACCCTTGCGAATCGTCATTTATCGAGTCAATTTCATTTTGATTTCTGCTGCATTGATTCTTGAACTTATCCATTCTTCTCCCGTAGAAACGAATCCACATTTTTCATAAAATCGTGTTGCACGCTTATTGGCTTTCAAAACCCATAGACACACTTCTGGATAAGCAGACAACTCCTTCAAACCTGCTTGCATCAGTTTTAACCCTACGCCTGTTCCATAGTACTCCGACAGAATATATAAAGCAAATATTTCCCCCACACAAGGAGCTTCTTCCCCGCGGTCTCCATATCCGACAAAGCCAATTACGGTATTTCCGTCTTTTGCAACGATCAGATTATCCTGCCAATTGAAAGCAATACTTTCACATTTCTCATATGTTAAATTGTCGAGGTATTCTTGACCGATGAGCCAGGATAAGACTCATGCCAGGCTTTCCAGTGAACAAATGCTTTTCCTCTGATTTCCTCATCTGTTTCCATTCTTTTTATGATTATATTCATACGATTTCTCCGTAAGTTCAGATTCGTTTCTGTTTTCATGCTAATATGCTGTCTGGATTTTTCAATAAGCCGTACCGTTATAAAAATAACGGGCTATAAGAGAAGACTTACAGCCCGTTGCACTTGGTACCCCCTCAGGGATTCGAACCCTGGACACCCTGATTAAGAGTCAGGTGCTCTAGCCAGCTGAGCTAAGGAGGCATAAAATGCTTTTTCATTGTACTCATCCATTCAAAATTTGTCAAGTCCGCTTTTTGAAAAGAACTGCGCTTATACAAAAAGCCCCCTTACGGGGGCTCTGGCGGCAAAGGCTTCCTCAGGAGATCATATCCCCCTGATGGGCAATGAGGGTAGCGTCATACACGCCCTCCACCCGCAGGAACTTATCTACAAATCCGGTCTCGCTCTGGCGAATGCGCAGCTCCACGGTCATCTCAATGCCGTCCCGCTGCACGGTTTTGGACTTGATGCGTCCCTGGGGCAGCTGGGCCACCATCTGCTTGATCTGGCGGCTGGCGCTCTCGTCATAGTGGAGGATCAGCAGATAAGGCGCAGAAGAACGACCCTTGACCATGGTCAGGATCACCATGAGCAGGCCCACAAAAATTGCGCCTACCACGCCTTCGATAAAGTAACCTGCCCCCAGTGCGATCCCCTCTGCAATGGCCCAGAACATAAATACCGTATCGATGGGGTCTTTGATGGCTGTGCGGAAACGGACGATGGACAATGCGCCTACCATACCCAAAGACAGCTTCACGTTGTTGGACATAAACATGATGACCATGGCGCTGACCATGCTGAGCATTACCAGGCTCAGGTTAAAGGTCCGGGAATAGATGACACCGGAAAAGGTTACCCGATAGATGAAGAATACATACAGGCCCACCAAAAAGGCCGCTACCACCGTGAAAATAGTCAGCCAGGGCTGATAGTTCTGAAGCTGGAACATGTAGCTGAAGGTTTCGGACATTTTTTCTCTCCTTTATTTTTTCGTGAATCAGAAATCGAACTGACGGCACACCAGATATTTACTGGCGGCCACATGACTGGCGGCACCTACCTGAATCAGATCCCGCACATATCCCGGCAGGTATTTGTTGAACTTCACCTCCAGAATGCAGCAGTCTCCATATTCTGTGGCTGGGTAGGTGGGTACATGCGGGTTAAAAAGCTCGGTGCAACGCATACTGGTGCGCACATTCCGGTCAAAGGTAATACGCACATCCTCCAACGGGAACACAAAGGGCTCCCGCTCATAATCCACCAGCACTCTGGGCCGCAGGTATTCCGTCCGGATAGCGGCATACAGTTCCCGGGCGAAGGGCTCTTTCCTGTGCAGCAGGAATTCCGTTTCCCCGTTCAAAACCGCATCGCACTGGGCTCTGGTCAGCCCCAGACTGTCTTTCTTTATAAACTGGCTGTTCTTGTGCTTGCGCTCGAACTTGATGGTCTTATCCGAGAAGTTGTAGATGCGGATCCGATATTTATCCCGGAATTCCACGCCGCTTACCTTCTCTTCCACCGCCCGCTCATAGGGAGTGTCAAAATACAGGCTTCGGATCAGATATTTTCCGCCGTTTCTGGCCGCATAAGGATCCTGCGAAAGTGTCAGCCGCAGGCGGGTGGCAAGAAACTCCGCTTCGCCGGGACTCATTAGAAATTTCAGTTCATGGCGATATCCCATAGGCGCTCCTTTCCTCCTTATTCTGCCCGGCCGAAAAGCTCTATCATCTTTTCGTCCGTCAGGCGGTAGTTGGTGTATTTGTTGATGTATTCCTTGCAGTATTTCAAGAAATACGGCGGGTAGTTCTTTGCATAACTCTTCAGTTTGTTGATATGCGTCCGCCAGTTCTTCAGTGTCTGCTTCCAGCGAGGGAAATCCCACTGCATCTCGGCATCAATATTATCCGCCAGTTCGTCTATCTTGGCATTAAGCTTCTCCGTGGAGTATACATCATTGAACATGATGGCGCAATACTTCAGGAATATTTCCACAAACTCGTTGTTCTGCAGCAAGCTGCGGGAAAGCACCGTAGAGAAACCTGCATTGGCGCCATGTCCTTTTTCCTTAAAGTACCGGTAAAAGAAGTCTCGTCGGTAACCGCTGGTCACTTCCACCGCCTTGTCATCGTTGGGGTTCATGGCCCAGTCAAAATCATAGGGCAGCCACCGCCAGCGGTTATCCTTTTCCGAAGACCGCCAGAACTTGATGTTCCCCGTATCCGTATTGCCCACAATGATCTCCAGGGCAATATACATGGCGTAATTCTCCACATCTACCTGGGAACACACATAGTCATAGGCGCTCTTATCGGAAAGGTCGCAGTTATGATCCTTGCAATACTGGATCAAAGCCTTATAATCATTCTCAGCCTTTTTTTCATCGCTGCCGGAAACAAATGTGCCGTTGCCCCGCAGGATATCGATGGAGTTTACATCCTTTATGGAATAATGCTGGGCCAGGTAGTTCCGGCTGACCTTTTCCCGCAGGTTATAGACGCCCCAGTACTGTCCGTTTATGTATACCAGCGTCTGTACATAAGCCTGTACGGCCATGTCCAAATTTGCATCATTCGCCAATCCCAGGATCAGCACATCCCGGATGCGGGATCTGTTCCAGTCCTTGGCCGAAGCCCGCAGCACCAGAGATTTATACTCCGTAAAAGGCCGGTCAGCAAAAAACGGATACTGAATCCGGCTGCTTCCATAGCCCTTCCGGGCGATAAGGGCAATGCCCTTCATGGAATCATACCGGGAAAAGGAACCAAAGATGCGGATCATGAGATTCTGCTCATATTCCACCTGGCCGCCCCCGGGGCTGGTATAGGTCATGTAAGCTTCCCGCTCCCATTCCCGACCCCGCTGGTTGAAGTTGGCGCCCATATAATGGGTCTTTTCATACCAGTCGTTGGCATCTTGTGTGCCTTTATAATGGCTGCCGATCACATAGATGCCGGAATCCACATTGAACAGATTATCCGGGTCCGTTACCAGAAATACCACGTTCAGGTTGGTATCATGGGCCTCCTGTGTGGGCGTATCCCCAATAATCACATAGGTGGCAGAGACGGCCTCGCTCTTATAGGCGCTGCCGTCGTTGGCGAAACTCCTGGCCCGCAGCACAGAGTTTTCGCTGATCTGCAGACTCTGCCCTGACTGATACCGGGGAGAATTCTCCGTCGGCGTGGTGCAATCGGTGGTATAGGTCACATAGCACCCGGCGGGCACCGAGACGGTGACTGCCTGCGCCCCATGATACAGCCCGCTGCCCAGCGAAAACACCGGCTCTTCGCAATAGGTCTTGGCCTTGGTAACGCCGGTGTTGGCCGCTCCTTCTGTAGGCGTTTCAGAAAAACCCCATTCCCCATCGCTGCCCCGGGCATAACTCACACAGGCTCTTGCCGCAGGCACCGTGACCCGGTCAGCCAGGTTTTTATCCCGGTCATACAGATACAGAGTTTCCCCCTCCCCGGCTATGGAAAAGTTCAGGGTCAGGGCTTTCATTTCAGAGGTAACGGAGTCTGCGTCCAGCCCCTCCCTGGGAAGGCTGTCCTTCATATTCAGGATGAGATATCCTTTCCCGGCGATACTCGTTCCATCGGGAAAAACCCATTTATCCGGCTTGTTGGCACTGTCAGAAAGGGACCAGCCGGTCAGGTTTACCGGCTCGTCAGAGGCGTTGTACAGTTCCACCCACTTTCCCAGATCCTCGTCCCAGGGAGTGGTCCCCTTCATCACCCAGCGATAGCCGCTGGAGAGGATCTCGTTGAGAGAGATATCGTGTACGCCGATTTCCGGGTTTCTCTGGCTGTCAAAGGCATTAAAGCCTGCCACTGTGTTGGGATACCCGGGAGTGGGCTTATCCGTTACGCCGAAGGAAGAGCTTGAGTCAAATTCCCCCAGATCGTTATAGGCCCGGGCAAAGGCACAGTCTTTCTGGGCATTCTCATAGGAAACCTTATCCAGAATGCCGCCATTCTTATCGGAAAGAACAATAGTCTCTCCTCTGGAGGAAAGCGAGAAGTTCAGGCAGATATAGCCGTCCACCTGCTCCTTGCAGCTCCACAGCACCAGATACGCTCCCCCTTCGATGACGGTGCCTTCCGGGAAGGTAAACTTGTAAGGCTTGGCTTCATCATCGCTGATGCCGCAGCCGGAAAGATCCACCGCAGTGGAGTTAACGTTATGCAGTTCTATCCAGTCCGGATAGCTGCCGTCGGGGCCGGCAGTGGTCAGGCCGTTGCTGGGCATGAATTCGCTGATGTATACCCCATTGTGTGCGGCGGTGACGTTGCCCTGCTGGATCTGGCTTTCGCTGCTCTTTAGCTCCTTGCTCTGTTCAAAAGCAGCAATGCCTTCGGCGGTATTGGGATACCCCGGGCTGGGCAGCTGCTGCTCCCACTGGCCCGTAGCTATATTGTAGGCCATCACATAGCCCGCATACAGATCCTTCAGTTCCATGGAAAGGATCAGATTGCCGGAGCCATCAGTAAAGCGCAGCACATCCCCGGAACCCAGCTTGAAATCTGCGATCAGGGCATCATTCACCTTCTCCCCGGTGCACCAGACTACCAGATAGCTTCTGGGCTGAATAAGCGTACCGTTGGGGAAAAGCCAGGCTCTATCCTCCCGGTCGGAAAGGGTCCACCCGGAAATGTCCTGCACTTCATCAGAGTTGTTATACAACTCCACATAGTCCGGATGCTTGCCGTTGGAATCCGTAACGCTGCCGGTGTTGCTGATCATGACTTCGCTGACCATGACCGGAGCGTTGATCTGCTGTGTCCCCGCGCCTTGGGAGTGTTTCCGGTTCAGGCAGCTGGCCAGTACGATAGACAGCACCAGCGCTATTCCCAGGACAATGATCAGCAGCAGCTTCTTCCTAGGTATGCCGTAAACGGTTCGTTTGCTCATGTAGTTTCCTTTCTTTTGCGGGAAAATTCAGCTTATAGTAGCATTTTTTCCCTTTCTGTGCCATAACCGGGAAGCAGAGTTAACACTCTTTCCACATAAAAGACGAATTTGCAAACGGCGGAGCTGAACCTTCGGCCCCGCCGTATTCCGTTTATTCTTCAGAGGTATCGGCTGCGGCCGCAGGCTCCTGCTCCTCTTCTTCTGCATGAGGCGCCAGCGCCACGCAGGCGATGCGGGTTCCTTCATCCACCCGCATCAGGCGGACACCCTGTGTAGCCCGGCCGATAACGGGTATCTGGCTGACCGGCGTCCGGATCACGGTGCCGTCGTCCCGAACCAGCATGACATCCTGCTCGTCAGTAACCATTTTCAGGCAAGCCAGCGAGCCGGTACGCTCCGTCAGCGTCATGGCAAGAATGCCTTTGCCGCCCCGACCCTGCTGCCGGTACTGTTCTTCCTCAGTGCGCTTGCCCATGCCTTTTTCCGTTACGGTGAGCACACTGCCGCCGGAAATGACCTTGACCATATCTACTACCACATCCTGACCGTCCAGACGGATGGATCGCACACCCATGCCGCCCCGACCCGTAGGCCGCACATCCTCCTCAGAGAAGCGGATGCACTTACCCTCCCGACTGGCAATGATAAAATCATCCTGCCCGCCGGAAACCTCTACGGAGATCAGTTCATCTCCTTCCCGAATGGTCTGTACCAGCAGGCCGCCCTTGCGGATATTGCTGCATTCGGAAAGGCGGGTCCGTTTGATAAGTCCCTGCCGGGTAGCGGTGACCAGATAGGTGGGGCTTTCCATCAAAGCCCTGTCCGCAGGGAACATGGCCGTTACCTTTTCGCCATCCTGCAGCTGTACCAGGTTCACCACGGGCACCCCTTTGCTGGTGCGGCTGGTCTCGGGGATAGCATAGCAGCGGGTGCGGAATACCCGTCCCCGGTTGGTATAAAAGAAGATATCGCTGTGGGTGGAGGTAACGAACATCCGCTCCACAAAGTCCTCTTCCTTGGTCACATGACCCACAACGCCCCTGCCGCCCCGGTTCTGGGTGCGGTATACATCCGGAGACAGGCGCTTTACATAACCGAAATGGGTCATGGTCACCACCATGTCCTCCTCCTGGATTACATCGTCCAGATCGATATCGTCCAGCACCTGGGTGATCTCCGTCCGCCGGGGATCGGCGTATTTTTCCTTCAGCACAATGGCTTCCGTCTTGATGATATCCATAAGCTTGTGCTCATCTCCCAGAATGTCCCGCAGTTCCTGCACACGAATCTTCAGAGCCGCTTCCTCATCCCGGAGCTTGTCCCGTTCCAATCCCACCAGACGCTGCAGACGCATATCCAGAATGGCCTG
>OIEN01000673.1_pt1 | contig 19166 bp, 12 predicted proteins | sample 1581741 | NCBI WGS metagenome assembly OIEN01 (sample SAMN01760944, study PRJEB22395) | human gut metagenome | reverse complement strand
AAATTCTTATAAACGACTTGAAAAGTTGTGCAATGAAATTTATGACAGCAACCACGGCGTTTCAGCCTATATTGATGATATGGCAAGACTGACATCTGCCTCGTTCTATGTTTTTAATTGGAATGATGACCTGAAACAATTAAAGCACTATCGGTGGATTCGAAATCAAATTGCCCATGAGCCAAATTGCACAGAGGAGAATATGTGCGAATACGGCGATGCGCAGTGGATTGACGACTTTTACGATAGAATTATGAATCAAAGCGACCCGCTTGCTATGTACCGAAAGGCAACAAGACCTCAGCCTGTCGCAAAACCAAAACAGCCCTATCAATCTCCACAGCCGCAACATACATATTCTGTACAGCCGGTTTCCTCAAAAAAGAAGGTGCGGAAAGCCACTGGATGGATTGTGTTATTGATTGTTGCAGCGCTTGTCGGATTGTTTTTTGTGCTTAAATATCTTGTAAATTAATCGGGAGGTGCGCTATGGCACTTGAAAATAAATTGGGGATGACAAACTCTGCCGACCTTGCCCGCGAGGAAGAACGCATCAGCAAGAAAAAAGCGCTTGAGCTTTTTGAAACAGGCTTACTCGATACTCTTCCGGCAGGTAAATTTTTAGATTATATAAAAGGGTGACAATTATTGGCGATATAATTACTCTAAATAATAAAATGCAAGAAAATAAAGATAATGAAATATTACAAATGATGAACAACACTTCAATCTATCCTATGTTGAAAGAATCTGAGGTTGGTATATCAAACTATACACCATTGCCGTTTTCAAGGCTTGCCGCATATGGCACAGCGTTTCAGCCACTTACAACAGCTGTTCAAACGGCAGTGAACGGAGCCGGTGGAAGCGGAATTTATTATGTGAATACTGCCGGAAAAACAATGTTCCAAATGAAAGGCACAAATAACTTTATTGGCTCATTACAGACTTCAACTGGTATGGTTGGTGGTGGTCAGGCAAAAATGACATCTCTTGCTTGCGACCCGACAATGATATTTATGGCGGCAGCATTAGCGAATGTTGAAAAGAAACTTGACGCTATTCAAGATATGCAGAAAGAGATGATGGACTTTCTTGTCCAGAAAGAAAAAGCCGACTTGAAGGGCGATTTGAATTTCCTGTTTGATGTGTTTAACAATTACAAATACAACTGGAACAATGAAATGTATAAAAACAGTAATCATATAAAGGTTCTTGACATAAGGCAAGAAGCGGAAAAGAAAATTGCTTTTTACCGTGAGCAAATAATTGCAAAGGTCAATAAGAAATCTTTTATTCATAGCGACCAAACGGTAAATAAGCAGTTACAGGCGGTTCAAAACCAATTTAAGGATTATCAGCTTGCCTTATACTTACTTGGTTTTTCGTCATTCTTAGAAGTAATGCTCTTAGGAAACTTTGGCAAAGATTATTTAACAGGGATTTCTGAAAAATTGGAAAAATATTCCCTCAATTACAGAGAACTATACACAAAGTGCTATGATGAAATAGAAAGTTATTCATCAACATCTGTGCAGTCATCAATGCTAAAAGGCTTTGCAAAGGCAAGTACATCCGTTGGCAAACTTGTGGAGAAAATCCCGGTTATTAGTAAGGGACAGGCTGATGAAGCATTGATCGCAGCAGGCGACAAATTAGACGAATTAAATGCCGGTAAGTTAAGAAAACAGATGAGTTTCTTAATCGAACGTCAAAGTAATTCTATCAGACCTTTTATTGAAAATATTGACACAGTAAATGAATTGTGTAACAAACCGGTTCAATTATTAGTAGATAAAGAAAATATTTATATTTCTACAATAGCATAGTTATTTCTGTATGGTTAAAGTCCGGTGTGAAATACTATCGTAATTATAACGGAGGTGCAATATGGCACTTGAAAATAAATTGGGGCTTACCGATTCTGCCGAACTCGCACGAGAAGAAGAGCGAATCAGTAAAAAGAAAGCTGTTAATTTATTTGACTTTGCCATTCTCAAGCTACTTTCTGACGGAACATATAAGACATTAGCCGCTATTCATAAATATCTTTTTGAAGATATTTATGACTTTGCAGGAGATCTGCGTACGGTAAATTTAGCTAAAGGCAATTTCCGATTCGCACCGCTTATGTACTTGCAAGCGGCACTTGAAAACATTGATAAAATGCCACAGTCAACATTTGATGAGATAGTAGAAAAATATGTTGAAATGAATATTGCTCATCCTTTTCGTGAGGGAAACGGTCGCAGCACTCGCATTTGGCTTGACCATATTTTGAAAAACGAAATCGGCAAAGTTATAGACTGGAGCAAGGTAGATAAAGAGGACTACTTACTTGCAATTGAACGCAGTCCGATTAAAGATGTAGAGATTAAAGTGTTGCTAAAAGGTGCGCTTACCGATGAAATTAACAGCCGAGAAGTTTATATGAAAGGCATCGACCACAGTTACTATTATGAGGGGTATACAACCTTTAAGGCTGAAGAATTATAATAACGAAATGAGGTGCAAATATGCCGGATAAAAATTGGCAATTTGAACTTGAAGAATATATAAAGCAAGGCGAACCCGACAAAGCCGAAAAAAGCGAAGCGTGGCAAACTGCCATCGGTTTGCAAGCTGTTGACGGGCTGAATACTTCTGACTACTTGTTAGACACCGCCAAAGAGCATATCGAGGGTAAAATCACAATTGACGAGGCTCAAAAGCGTATTCACAGCTACTATGAGCAGCGTTCTGTACGCACCGAAACGGAAAATGAGACCAAAGAGGCGGACATTGTTTCGGCAAGAATTGCAAAGTTGTTAGGAGAAAAAGCGTTTCAATTTTCCCCTGCCGAGTGGCTTTCAATTCATCGAAGATTGTTCGAGGGCGTGTTCAGTCACGCAGGACAAGTCAGGCAGTACAATATCACAAAGAAAGAGTGGATACTGAACGGCGACACAGTCATCTATGCGGATTGGAACAGTATTAAGGAAACTTTGGACTATGATTTTTCCACCGAAAAACAGTTTTCTTATGAGGGCTTGTCGGTTGATGCGGCTGTAAAGCATTTAGCTAAATTTGCTTCGGATATTTGGCAAATTCACCCGTTCAGCGAGGGGAACACCCGTGCAACTGCCGTGTTTATGATAAAATATATGAAAACATTCGGCTTTAGCGTAAACAACGACGCATTCGAGAAATATTCTTGGTATTTTCGCAACGCTTTGGTTCGTGCAAATTATAACAACCTGCAAAAAGGCGTCCATTCCACGACTAAGTTTTTGGAAATGTTCTTTTCAAATCTCTTGTTAGATACGCATTATGAACTGAAAAACAGATATATGCATATTGATTATGTGGACGAAAACGCATCCCAAAGTATCAAGCCAAAAGTTCTAAAGTATCAATTTGATACTTTAGATTGTACTTTAGAAGAACTTGCGGTTTTAGAATTAGTGGCAAAGAACCCAACTATTAAACAGCAAGAGCTTGTAGAAACAACCGGAAAATCTATTGCAACGATAAAGCGAATTATGAAATCCCTGCAGGATAAAAACTATATCCGCCGAGAAAGCGGAAAGAGATACGGTAAGTGGGAAATTATGGTTTGAGGCACAGGCGAAAAACCATATCTCGCCGCAAGAAAACACTGCTTTCAGATTGCTTGCTTTGTGGAATTTGATGTTAAGTGCGCTTATACACAGTGAAGTGTTGAAATCATTGAAAGTATGACCGAGACTTTTATTCATGAGAGATTTTACGCCATCTATCCGAAATTTCCCCACGATAATAAATGTAACGCAAAATTAAGGCCGCTGTTTTTTACTCGCCGCACAAGCATAGATTGTGGGTTTTACAGAGTACGAATTGATTCAGGCAAAACAAACGATGTAATAAGATAAAAATACATACTGAGACTCCCATTAGTTTTCGCCGCAAGGAATCCCAGTATGTACTATTTTCATGGGATCTTTATTATACGATCAATCCAAGAAGTCCGTATTTTGATTCCCACAAAAGCATAAGCTATTCTATATTTCGCAAAAGTCCTTAGTAAATATCAATTTTGTAAATATATCATCTATCTGCTTTGCAATTTGTTTAGATTCTATCAGTGTCCCCAGCTCTATGTTGCCTTGTTGTCCGTGGTAGGAAAGGTTCGCAGAAGTAATCAGCGTTTGCTGCTGGTCAACTGATATAACCTTCGCGTGAAGCGCAGCCATCTTATCATCATCTTGGCGATAATTGTAGATTTTAAGAAATCGACCTTTGTATCGGAGAATTTTATCAAAACTCGGCTGTTTATCTATATCGTTGACAAAGAACTTTACAAAAACTCCTCGTTGGCTTTTTTGAATGATAGTATCAGCCAGTTCCGAAAAATATGAAGATAAGGAATAGCCTGTAATTAGAATGTTCCTGTTTGCTTCATTGATCATCGATTGTACGACATTCATAGTTGTTCTTGCGTTTATGGCAAAAGACGGAGGTGCCGTGACCACAAGGGATACCTTATCTGCCTCTGACATATTCATTGCGCCAAGAATTGATGCTACTATTTCTTCACAGTGAACATCTTCTAATTCCGGGCAGCTACGCTTTAGCATAGCAATGGCATTTGATGCGCCATTTGACGCATCGCTCTTAACCACATTTAAAAATATTTCTTTGTTTAGATTTCTACCTGACATAACTCCCTCACCAATTCTTTGAAATACGAACATTCCTCACGCTCTGGAATTGGAACGACAAGGCCTCTGTCAAGCATCCTGTTTCCGTTCTCACACGCTGTTTCAGATATCATGCAGCACGAATGACAGGCAGCACCATTCGAGTTTTTGCCAGCTGGCAAATTACTCATGCATTCCGGATCGTTTGTGCAAACAAGAGCTTCTTGGAAAGCGTCCCTCATGAGATTAGTCATCTGCTCGATATTGCCGAGTTCAACCAAGCCACCCAAAGAGCCTTCCTTATCAGAACTCCCTGTGTATAACAGAATGCCAGCCATTTTATCACCAAAATAGATTCTTTCTCTAATGGCCGACGAAGAATATCCCGATGACATAGACATTTGTTTTATCATCAGATGAGCAAATGTATGCATAAGAACATATACCGCGTTCCTCATGACAGTGATTGTCCATCCCTTGGATTCACAAAATTTTCTATAGGAATCGGAGTATTTCTGAGATAACCCTTTTACTGCAGGGGAATTAAGCCATGCGACCAGAGTATCCTTGTTGAATTCAATAAAAATGCCTTCACCATTGACATCTGCGGCAGGAAGCCAGCGTTCCTGTTTTCCTTTGCTTAATACGACCACATTCGGCTGCTCGTCTGCATCTGGATCGGGAGCATCCACACGGGTAAATCCAAGAAGGACACGAACCTCTCTCAATCTGGTCACTCGGATGATACGGCTGAAATACTTCTGCAAATATCTTGGCAAGGCATCCTCCTCAGCCTTGAAGTGCTTCTTGTTTGATTGATATGCCGGATCATTGTGGTGCGTGATGGCATTGTATTCCATCTGCTTTATTTCGGTGAACTCTTTAATGTTGCTCATGCGCCGCTCAAGCGCATCATCAAATTCATCCCTAGAATATGCAGAGAAATACATCTCATATATTTTGGTTATTCCATCATCACCCATAAGCTGTTTTGCAAGCTCTATGTCACGCAAATGTTCATCAATCAGGTTGTACAACGGATTAATCCACGGCGGGATAGAAATTGCACTCCTGCTCACAGCAAAATAAACATTAGAAGCACCACGCTGTGATGGGATGAGGGGCTTGTCGCATTTATGGTTTTTTACATTCGGTCTAAACGGATGGTGACCGGAGCAGGCAACACCGTCAAAATTATCTCTCTGTGTTGCTCCACTCATGCTCCGTTTAGCACCGCAGGAGCATTCTACCCACATATCCGCAAGGGTGGAAGTATTACCTGTAGAATACATCTTTAAGGTGCCGTTACAATCAGACTCTCCTCTATGTACCCACCACTTCCAAGGAAAATCCGACATGTGTCCATCCTCGCAGATTGTGATAAAACGGGACGGATAGGCTGGACGATGGCATTCAGGGCAAGTGACACCGTACTTGAGATACTTATCAAGATCAAAATACTTTCTGGCATCAAACAGCTTTCCGCACTTAAGATTAGAGCATACATGCCAGTACGGGAAGGTCACAACAGGAACATCACCAGAAAAACTTGTCCGCGGCATATAGAAGCAATCGACACCTAAATATGATGCAAGCCTGCCATCGATTATTTTTTGTCCCTTCTGTTTCCAATAGGAGATGTCCAGAATCGTAACCGAGTCCTTAACCGCATCGACCACTGATCCGGGTCCAAAGGTGGTTATAATTTGGTTTGGACGTAACTCTCCAAGTTTATTATTATCAAAAGCCATGTCAATCCTCCGTGTAATAGAACATATTCGCAGAACTCTCAACCTCACGCATGGAACGAAGTGTAGCCTTTTCATTCTCATCGTGCGGCTGGTCATAAGGATTCATCAACCTGTTATAGCGTTCAGTTCCGACCACGTAATACCGCAGCGGTTTCGTCTGTGCCGCCTGCAGTTTCCACCAGTCAATGAAGCGATCTATTTCTTCCTCCGCATCTGCTCGTGCTGACGGCTTTATGATATTAAGCCGGTCAATAATCAGTTTCTTCACCGAATCGAGCTGCTCTGTAGTTAGTGAACCGATAGCGGCCGCATCCGGATTGTTTGCCATGTTCGGGAAGTTCAGGCGTATTGCAGATATTATCAGTGCGTGCATGACGCGGTCTCTTGCTCTGGCGGAGAACGGCGTTGCCGTTGTTCCCTCGACAAAACGATAAAGCTGCGAATGATAGCCTGTAAAATTCTCATAGTGCGATAAGTCGCGAGGACGGTACGCATTGTAGAGCGTGACCACCAGTCCGGGGAATGCACGACCGATACGGCTTGTTGCCTGGATGTATTCCGAGTTCTGTTTCGGCTGACCTGTTACAACCATCAGCCCAAGGCGGTCAACGTCCATACCAACAGCAATCATATTTGTGGCGATAGCCGTATCCAGACAGTCTTTTGAAGCACAAGTCGTTTCAAGTTGATTCAGCTTTTCAGGTATCTTGTATGATGACATACGGGAAGTAATCTCCACGTTGTGGTTCAGGTACCGCTGCTTATCCAAGCCATACTTATTCTTGATACGATAAATTCTCTTCGGAATGTCGTCTTGCAAAAGTCTGACCGCACCGCCAAGCTCTCGGATACTGTTGAAATAACCGACAAGAGAATAGTACGGATCAATCACATCCTTATACTCATCCTGCAGGGAATATGTATAAGCAGCCTGCAGTATAATGGCGTAAACACGAAGCAAAGCAGTCTTAACAGATTGACCTGGTGCGCATACACCCACATATTTTCGGAACGGATCATCATCTACGGAAATCTCTCTGATGAAGAAACTGTCCCCAATTTCAAAGCCATTCGGAGGGAACTGCGTTGTATTCTTTCTTGCGTAAAGGCATCTGGTCTGTGCCTCCGCATTTTTGATTGTAGCTGTTGAAACGACATACTTCGGCTTAATACCATCATGGATACACATATCCTCGATAATCGTCTCGTAGGCACCGTAAACCGTACCAAGCGGTCCCGTGATAAGATGCAGCTCGTCCTGAATAATAAGTTCCGGTGGCAGGAACGGTCTGATGTTTACCATCGTTGATGCCGGCAAAGAAGCTGTTTTGTTGTGGCGGCCGTGTTCCGCTCCAATAGCAACATAACCATCTCGGCTGCATTTCCTGTCCACTCTGCCAAAAAGTGCATTTGTATTCACATCCCAAGGCAGGCGCGCAAATTTATCAACAGTCGACAGAATGATAGTCGGACACTTGGCGTATATTTCCTCATCGACAAGATAAACCGGGATTGGTATCCTGTCGTTTTTGTATCTGTAAAACTGACAATCCCGATCGAAGCAGAAAATCTCGATAGACTTCTTATCGGTGTCAATGTTAAAGTTCTCTTCCTTGAGAGGCTTTCCGCAGAACGGGCAGGTTAAAAGCTGCTTATAAACATGGCTCCTTGCGCTCCTTGCTGCCTGCGGATTATCAGCCTTTTCAATAAACTCATCAAATTTGTTAGGCGTTACTCCGCCTCCTACCCAGAAACCAATGCTGATAGGTTCTTTACCAAACTGCGGGTATGCCTGCCGTCTGATCATTTCGGCTGCAAGCACCATCTTTGTAATACGGTCTCTCTGCTGCGTGGTGAGCAAGCGGAGCGTATAACGGAGCATAACAGTTACGCCGCCATCTCGATTGTATTCCTCTTCATCAGACGCTCTAAGCCTTCTGTTGGCGATAACGAATGCCATAAGTCCAAGGTAAGCCTCTGTTTTACCGCCGCCTGTAGGAAAGTAAAGCAGGTCAACAACCTCACGGTCTTTATGTTTCGGATCAACGATTCCCGCAAGATTCATCAGAATAAAGGCAATCTGGAACGGACGCCATCCGAAGTTGTTATCAGGATTCTTCGGATTAATGAAGTCTTGGAAATTGCACTCTGTCCCTGTGCCGTGCTTTTTTGCGTAGCCCTTGATACTATTCTGCAAGAAGATTACACGGTTCATGAAACAGAAAGCCTCAAATGAAGTGTCGTCATTCTCAATAATGCTTATGCCTTCGCGGATACGCTTCAGAGCGTCTTGACAGCGGTCAATGACCTTGTTGCCGATCTTATCCTTAAAATCGGGATTGCTCATTCTTGCGTTTCCGAGAAGCGTAGAGTTAATCCACTTCTCATAAGAGTCAGCCAGGGTATTAAGTTTACCGATGGTTTCTTCCTTTTTCGATTTTACAGACATGGTAAATGTCGAGAAGAAGTATCGGTCAAATCCATCCAAAGCGGCGCTGACACCTGGAAATTCATATTCTGGTATAAACGCTGATTTCACATATGTTGTTCTGCCATCAACCGGGGTATCCCACACCGCTGCGCAGCCACGTCCGCGTCCCAAGATCGGGCGCTGCTCAAAATAAAACTCATCGGAGGCAAGTATCTCTCTGCAAATATGTTCTGCAATAAACGAGGCAGAACCGTCCTCCGCATAAGCCTTGATTTCCACCTGGAACATAATGACCTCTGCACTGTTGGCAGGATTCTTTCTCTTGTTAATAACATATGCCGTTACAAGAGAATATCCTCCCTTCAAAGGAATACGGGACACATGAACATGAACATTGGAGTCGCAGGTAAGCTGGTAATCCTTTGTTCGTGTAAAATCCTTAAACTGGACACGAACCGTTTCTTCCATAGGCTGGCGCGTATATATAGCACGGCTGTGTTCTTTTTCATCCTTACCGGTATATTTTTCAGAGGATTTTACATAGTCTCCCCATGTCACATCCAAGTTGATACTCTCTGTATCGCTTTGGATGTAGAAACTGATACCGATAGAGGACGGCAGCTGAAAATGTGTAGTGGATATAGGCTCATTGTCATCATCCTCGCCTGCCGTAAAATCCTCGCCATCCTCAAATGCCATATCAGCATCAACTTCCTGCTCTCCGGCGCCAGAGTAATCCTCGTCATCGCTCTGAATATCGAGCATACCCACGAGATAGGCATAGCGTGGATTCTCTTCAAGAACCTCTTCCTTTTCTCTGGGACCGATAAGGTCAGTCCTTATAGCATCAATGATTTTCTGCCTGACCTCCGAATACTTAAATCTGTCAGCCATTATGCCTCCTCCTTCACGGCATGAGCCGTACCGAGTGTATATTTACAGGTATTGCCAAGATGAATGTTGTCATCTGAAATCAGCTTGTACTCCCAAGGCTTATGATCCGGGTCTGCCGTTGAAGCAAAGCGACACCACTTTATGCCTTCTCTTGCTTTCGATACGACCTCATCTGATGTCACTTCATTCAGAGCCTTAACCTCGACCATGAATTTTCCCGTAGTTGTTTCCACGAGGAAATCAGGATTATACTGCTGACCTGCTTTCCAGAACAAGCCAAGCTGATTAAGCGGCGGCTTGATCCAACGGATAACATCCGGATCTTCCTCCAGAATAATGGAGAACAGACGCTCCGTGTCGCTGTCAAAAGCATTCGCCGGATAATATGACTTCTTGTAGCCTGTAAAGAGATACTTCTTGATATTGCTCTTGTCAGAGAACGGTTTATCATACTTAACCTTTCCGTCTTCTTTGACGTTCTTCACGAACTTACGGAACAGAATAAGGTCTTTCTGAATGATGTGAACATCCTGCGTTTTTCTGTCCATATGCTCATAAATCTGCTTGCGGATATCGGCCACGATCAAAGAAGCATAGCGGCGAACGATTCTCCGTTTGTTTTCTTCATCCCCGGGTATCTGGCTTAAATACTGCTCAACCACGTCAATAACAAAATCCGCATCGTCATAAGACAACTCGCTGATGGAATCGAGGAGCATACAAGCAAGAGTGTTCATGGCGTCATTGACTTCAAGAATCTGCGCATCCACGACAGAAAGAAGCTGCTGATTGATAGCGTCAAAACGCTCAATCTTAGCCATAGCCACTTCAAAGTCAGCGATTGTGCGTTTCACCTCAAAGCGATTAAACTTCACCTCCGAAGTGGTCTGCACGAGGATTTTCGGGACAGAGATAGCCTTCGCCGAATACTCCGAGACCGCCTTTACAAACTCATCCTTGGTAAGGGGTTGTTTACCGGGTTTACCACTGGTCGCTGCCTGCGGTTGTTCCTGTGCAGGAGCCGTTGCCTCAGCAGAGTCGCCAGAAAGCATCTCAGGATGAAGGTCAAAGAGGGTCATCTGCCCAGGGTCTTCATTCTTATCCTTCTTCTGCGCAGCCATAAAGTTCTTCACATATTCCTGATAAATCTCAAGCTGCGTTTTCGGATTGCTGACTTCGGCAAAGGACTTCACGCCAGATGCGGTAATCGCAAAATCCAGCAGAGAAAGTTGGCCATCGTCTACGGTAGCAGATACACCTACGGACTCCGAAGGCTCCACAGTCGCCTTATCAAGATCACGATAACGGAAGATATCACTGCTTTTAATCTCGTCCACGAGTTCTCTGTAGTGGTCATGGGCAACGATATCAAGAGAGTCCAAGTCCTCGTTGCCGGTCTGTTCTCCGAACGGAAGTCTTAATCCACGACCAATAGTCTGCATAGCGAGGATGTCACTCTTTGCTGCATTGAGCGGAATGATTGTAAAGAGGTTGTTGACATCCCAACCTTCCTTCAGCTTATAAACGTGCAGAACAATCTCGACCGGGTTAGAAGCACTCTCTATAGAGAGCAAAAGACGGATGTTTTCTTCCGACTCCTCGCCGGTCTGCTTTGAATGTATTTCGATAACCTTGCCCTTATACTTTCCGCCTTGGAAATCATCGCTGTCTATCAACGCACGGATTTTCTTGGCATGATCCGTATCTTTGCAGGCAACAAGAACAATTGGTTTTACATAGTCAAGGTCGTTTTCGCTGCAATATTCACGCAGTACAGCCTTACGATGCTCATGAAGCGTAAGACCGTCTCGGATTTTCATTTCTTCAATATCGTCTTGGTTATAGCCTGCCATGTTAGAGCGTCCCATAACGACAGGAATCTTCAGATATCCCTCAACCGCGCCACGAGCCAAGTCATAGGCATAGATAACATTTGAGGTGGTCTTCGGTGTGGCGGTGAACTCCAATCCGAGGACAGGCTTCAGATAGTTGATTGCCTTCATCGAAGCCGGAGCGTAATAGCGATGCGCCTCATCCATGCAGATAACGAGATCATCGAACTGTGCCAACACATCAGCGAAAGACGCACCCAGCGTTTCCTTAAACTTATGGAAGTTGAATTGCGTGTCAGCCTTACTGTTGAAGATTTTTCCAATATTGAAGATGAAAAGCTGAATTTCCGAGGTCTTCTCGATACGGAGAGACATCTGCTCAAACTTCACGGGATAGGTATCGTAATTTTCACCGTCATACACCTTCGGTCTGCCCATTTCCGCTTCAAGCCCTTTGAAGATGTACTTCGGATGATTCGGATTGGACTCCTTGCGTAGCTTATCATAAATTGTATTTCCGGGCGCAAGAATGAAGAAGTGCTTATAGCCCTTCGTTTTGTACAGATGGTAGATGCAAGCACCCATCAGACGAGTTTTTCCGATGCCGGTAGCCATAGCAAAGCAGAATGACGGAAAGTCAAACCCAGCTTTAACTTTGCGCTGCTTCTCGCAGTATTCCGATGCAACTGCCTCAATAACATCCTTGCTGTCCTTCTTGTAGTCACAATGCGAACTGATGGCATCGAGGTAAGAAAGAGCCTCCTCCTGCGGAGTTCTCAGGCTCATTGCGTATTTGATCTTGTTTACTATCTCAGCCATTTACTGCACCTCGCTTTCAAAATCGCATTTTTCCAGAAGGTCTTTCGGAATCTTCTTGACCTCGATGTTGTCAGGCAACACCATATCCGACTGAATCTTCGTGCCGTAGATCAGGAGAGACTGACCTTCGGCAAGCCGAGCAGACAGGGATTTTATATATCCTGCGTTTACAAACTCCGTTGTGATGTGAATAAATCGTTTCTCCGAAGAATGACCGTGGAAGACGTCCTGCGGCTTGTAACGGAACCCCTCAATCTTACAGATAGCCTCACAGAGCATCTCGAAAGTGTATGAGGGATTGATCTGATAAATCGGCAGCTTATCATTCTTAATAAGCAGGCTTGGAGCCAATTCGTAGAAGTGGTATCCGCCACCGCCTTGCCATTTTTCGTCCTTAGTAATTCCTCCTGTATCTTCACCATCAATAACTCTGTCTAACCTTACTTTACAATGTGAGTATGCATGTTCGCCCATCTCAATACCAATCCATTTTCGATTCATTTTCTGGGCTACTGCTGCTGTTGTTCCACTTCCCAAGAAAGAATCGAGAACATAATCCCCTTCAACAGTAGTCATTGAAAAAATTCGACTTATCAACGTCTCAGGTTTCTTACCGTTGGGAAATTCAACTTTACCCTCTTTTGTAAGATTCTTGGTACCTGCGGTATAATCCCAATATGTCCCCTGCATTGTTTTTTTGTAGTAAACACCGTCTCTCTCCTCTAAAACATCCGAAAGCCATGCGAAAAGATTGTACTTATCTCCCTTGTAATACTGCGTATAAACTGTACCTTTATTTTTTCCGGTTTTCGGCACATATTCGATGGAAATCAGATCATTCGAGTACCCCATTTCGTGGAGCTTTTTCATCACTCTCGGACGAATTGAGGATTGTGGCATAGTTGTCCTTATGATTCGTCCGGCGTAACGATAGTAAACGTCTTTCTCGGTTACTCCTTCATCCTTCGCTACCGAACCTATCGATTTAAGCACATAATTCGTATGCTCAAATATCTTGATTTCATTTCCATCACCATCGACTGTGGACGCTATATATCTTTTTTCTCCTTCATCAAGAAATACGGATGTGTATTTCCAGCTAATGCCTTCTTCCTTGTATCTTTCTACAAGTTCGCTTATTTCCTCATAATCGTAAGCAGCCCTAAAAGTATCCAGTAAGTCATAATTTTTTGCGTAGATTAAAATATATTCACAGTTCTTCTTCAAACGATGATCTTCTCCGCCGCCTGATGCACCTGCGATATTCTTCATGTTGACCGATATCATATTGACAAAGTTGGCACGACCAAATATCTCATCGCACATTACTTTAAGGTATGCCTGTTCCTCATCATCTATCTGTATCCAAATTGAGCCATCATCGCTCAAGAGATTCCTTAAAAGCTGTATACGAGGCTGCATCATCTGGAGCCATTCACTATGTTCAAGTCCATCATCATAATATTCAAATGCACTTCCAGTATTATAGGGAGGATCAATATATATGCATTTGATTTTCCCAGAAAAATCCTGTTGTAACGCTTGTAACGCTATAAGGTTATCTCCATGAATGAGCATATTTTCGCTCTGCGGATTTCCATATGATTTATCCTTGTCTTCAAGCAATATTCTTGGCTCAACAACAGACTCATCATATTTCCCAACCCATGTCAATTCCAGTCTTCCTGTTTTCTTCATTGTGATCTCTCCTAAAACTTCAGTACGATGTTAACCAACAGAATCGGGTTAATATCAAACTGTTTTTCAAATTCTGCGATTTCCCGCTCACCCTCGGTCTTGAAGCCGGTTTCTTTTTCGTGAAAGGACTCCTGCAACTTTTCAAGTGCCTTGGACTTTTCGGCTATCTTTTTCCGTATATCAATCTTCTCATAGAAGTTATCAGAAGCGCGTTCCTGTTCCTTCATGACACCAATTTCAGCGTCCATTTCCTGGTATGTCGCTATCAGTTGCTCCATTTGGATGCGCTCCCAGTTTTCAATCTTCCTGCGATTATACGCCCTGATCGGTTCCGACTGCCGCTGATAGCGCTTTATCATCTCGGCGGTCAGTTCATCGTAGATACGTTGATAGAGTTTCATTTCAGATTCTGCCGGCGTGAAATACCGCACATCCATATCATCAATTTGCTCAAGTCCAGAAACGAGATCTATCTCATCAAAATTTATGTAGTTACCTTTTTCATCACAAAGTAACAATATCGGAAAGAGTAGTTTTGAAGAATCACAGAAGGCTCCTACGAATAGAGTTCCATGAGATCCGAGAACCTGTTCACCCCAATTATCGACCTTCCAGTAATGAAGCCTGCCGTCTACTTCCGGTTTATCAAATGCACTCCAGTATTCCACATCGTGCAGATATCTTGCGATGTCGGATTTTGTGGCGTCAAGCGCCTGTTCCTTTGCACCGCTGCTTTCGGTAAGCAGAAGGGAGCGGAGTTCTCTTGCTTTCTTATCCCGCTTTGCGTTCAACTTGCGATCCAGTTTATCAAATGCCTTTTTGAATTCCGCAGTGGTATCGCAGGTCTGATAAATCTGCAATACCATTTTTTCAAAGCTCGCGCCGGATTCCAATGCTCCAAGAGCAATGTCTGATGCGCCGAATACACCCTCGAACAGTTCAAACTTCTTCGAAAGGATGTCATAAACACGCTGGTCGGCAGCGTTCTGCGTGTTCAGAAGATTGATTGCCACAACGTCATGCTTCTGGCCGTAACGGTGGCAACGACCGATACGCTGCTCAATTTTCATAGGGTTCCACGGCAGGTCATAGTTGATTACAGTGTTGCAGAACTGCAGGTTCAAACCCTCGGAACCGGCATCCGTGCAGATCAGTATCTTTGCGTTATGGTGGAAGTAATCCACGATAGCGTGCTTATATTCTATGCTGCGTCCGTAGTTTGCTTTGCCGAAGTTTTTAACCTGCCACGCCTTGTATATTTCCTTCGTCATAGTGTCGTCAAAGTCACCGTTGAAAAGAAGGATATCCTCATCATCAAATCCCGTTTTACGAAGCTCTGCAGCTATGTATTTCTGAGTACGCTTTGACTCCGTGAAGATTACGACTTTCTGCGGGATTCCTTGCTCATACTGATAGTCAAAAGCAATCTGTGTGGCCGTCTTCAGCGCATTGACCTTTGCGTTTGTCTTGATGCGCTTTGCCACATCGATTATGATATTCACCTCATCGAGTTCAGCTTGGATGAACTGTTTCTGAACGATAGTGTCTTCGTCTTCAGTCTCCTCGAAGCCCGACTCATCTATTTCATCCTCTACATAGCTCCAGAAAAGGTCAAAGCCCTCCTGCGCATTAGCAGACTTGCTGCCTTCGTATAGCTTTTCGAGTCTGTTCTTCAGAATTTCAAAAGTTTCTATCAATGCGAAACTCGAAGATGCAAGCAACTTTCTGATAACAAGGATGATCAGCCCACGATTCGAGGTGGGAATAGAGTACAGTAAATCCCGTTTCAAGAAATCATTTACGCGCTGGTATAATTCAATCTCATCTTGGGAGAGCGTAAAATCAACCGTCTTGCAGGTTCTTTTCTTGAAATTCATATATTTTGCCACATCCTTGCGGAGCGTCCGATAAAGAACAGGCGACAGTTCACGCTTTAAGTCGGCATAGTCCTGTCCTTCAATGTAGCGTTTATTAAAGACCTTTTCGCTTCCGAAAATCCTCTGATCAATAAACGAGACGAGTCCATGAAGGTCTGTCAGCGAGTTTTGAAGCGGAGTAGCGGTCAGTAAAATCTTAGGTATACCTTTTGAAAGTTCATAAAGGTTCTTGGCGCGTTTGGTTCCGTGAAATACATTCCTAAGATTGTGTGCCTCATCAATAATGATGAAATCCCACTTCACCTCCGGGAACCGTTTCATCAGCTTGAATGAGTAGTCGTAAGAGGTGATGACGATTCGGATAGATTTATTGTCGGTGAGCCTCTTTCGCCAGTCAAAACTGTCTTTTTCCACTGTCAGCCTGTCAAGAATTACCGACTGCAAGCCGAACTTATCCTCAAGTTCCAGTTCCCACTGTTTTCTCAAGGATGCGGGAAGTGCAATCAAGACACGTTTTGCTCCCGATTCAAGCACATACTTCAACACAAGTCCTGCTTCTATGGTTTTTCCAAGACCAACCTCATCAGCCAATACAATCCCACCAGTCTTTAACGCTTGAATAGCAGCGCAGAACGCATTAATCTGATGCGGATTCAATTCTATGTTGGCATCCAAAAGGAAGTGGAACGGAGAAGCCTCAAGTTCCAACTTCTTATATCTGCTGAATTGTTCAAGCAGCAGGTTACCTTTCATCTGAATCTCCTTTGTATAGCTGTTCAAAAATTCCCATAGCGATTCCTTTTGCCATCATCGGAGGGACCGCATTGCCTATCTGCACGAACTGCGATGTCCGTGGTCCCTCAAAGAAATAGCTGTCAGGGAATGATTGTATTCTCGCCGCTTCACGAACGGTAATGGAGCGATTCTGTTCTAAGTCGGGATGAATGAAGTAATGACCGTCCTTTGAAAGGTGCGCCAAAATAGTGTGACAGTATGATTCATCTCCCTCAACCACCTTAAACCTATCCGTAAATGAATGTCTGTTTTTATGCGTCTTCAATTCATCGGGGAGGTCGTTGTAATTAAGACGCTTATGACCGTCGTTCCACAGTTCAATTGCCCGCCTGTAAATGTTGATATCCCGTTCTATATTCGGACGACAGTTGTGAAGCGTCAGCACATCATCCTTTGCGCGTATGCCAGAATCTATAACATAACTGCTTGCTTTTGTTCTTGCGTATTTATCGCTACTCTCGCCTGGATGCAATTTTGGCAGGTCAGCCAAAAGATCATTGACTATAGCATCGGTTTTGATTTCAAGAAAGTCCGGATATTTCAATCCGCTCTGCTTTAACCACCCGACAATAATCATCCTGCGGCGATTTTGAAGTACACCGAAGGTGCGAGCATTCTGCTCTCTACACTCAATTTCATAACCGACTCGCTTCAGATACTTCTGAATGTTTTTCCATGTTGCTCCGTTGTTAGCAGATTCGATGCCCGTAACATTTTCAAAGACAAACATTCGAGGCTGATAGCGTTTTAGAAAACGTGCGTACAGTTTGTACAGATAATTACGCGGGTCCTCCGCCATTGGGACTTCCATATGGCTGCTTTGCGCCCTTCCGACAAGTGAATACGCCTGACATGGGGGACCACCTACAATAACATCCATCTTGGAGATGCCTCTGATTTTCATTATTCCATCAATGGTCCTAAAAATAGATGGTAAGGTTTCATCCGACATCGTTTCCTTGATTATAGTTTTTGTTATTGAAGCGGGAATCTGTTTTATAAACTCATCGCGAGATATCTTCCCAGTGAGATATTTTTTATATAAACCGAGATTATCTGTGCCTTTAAGATAGTAGTAGGCACTTCTCGTTTCGAGTGTCTTAGCGGCAAATTCATTCATCTCCACATGAGCTACCGGCTTGAAACCAGCTTGAAGAAAACCTTCCGAAAGCCCTCCAGCTCCCGCAAAGAGATCAATAAAATTATAACTATATTGTTCTTCTTTCTTTAACATAGTATATCCTCGGCATTCAATATTGCTTATCCCATATTTTCTTAATTATCTCTTTTTTCAAACTCAACGATATCAGCAATATTGCAGTCGAGGACAGTACAGATTTTGCGCAGAGCCTCCATAGAAACATCCTCACTGCGGCGGAGTTTTGTCATCGTGCTGGAAGAGAGTCCCGTGGCTTTATGCAAGTCTGATTTACTCATTTCTTTGTCAACAAGGAGTTTCCACAGCTTTTTATAACTTGCTTTCATCATTTGAAACCTCACATTTGAAAAAACTACAGTTTAATAATCTGTATTATATCACAAGAGCGTCTTTTTTTCAAGATAATTCGACGCTTTTCCGCCGAACTTCGAATATTATTCGATAACTTTCTGCTTTTTCCGTTGCTGTCAAGTGCAAAATAAAATAAGAAACTATCGCACAATTGTTATTTCAAGTTCGTACAACCTAAAACAGCGCTACTGCGAGGGCTATCTTATCATTTTCACAAAGGCGGTACATTACAGAAAGCCTCACGCACGGTTCATTCAAAGCCGTGCGTGAGGTTTTCTGTTTTCATACGGTATTCTGAAATAATCTAGGTATTTTTTGAATGTATCCTGTGCCGACAGGCAGGTGTCAGTCAGGTATCCTTTTTCCCGATCCCACTCATGCAGGCCGCAGTAATAGAACATTTTTATGCTGTCCTCAATAATAAACGTCACAATATTATGTTCAAGCGTCACCGTTTCCTTGCAGTTATACTCATCGAGCAGCCTTTTCATTTCCGCCGACACTTCCTCGGGCAAGGTTGTTTCCCGCCCGCCGACCTCATTCGGCAGCTTCTTGTAATCACCGACGGCGAACCAGTCTTTTCTTGCGTCACTTGTTCCGGTTTTCAGGATAAAATGCAGGTGCTTAATAAATTTCTCACTGAGCTGCGATTTTGCGCTTTTGATGACCTCATCAATACAGCGGAAGTGATTGGCGGTTTCGATGATATCGTCCACCCTCACGCCTTCCTCGGTAATGCCGACGGTGTTGGTTTCAAAAATAAAACGCGTCTGATCATGGGTCAGGCGGATTCCCTCCATATGATTGGAATTATAGGTCAGTTCCACCTGCACCTTATGATAAATTCCGCCGTGGATCCGGCTGCGCTTTTCTTCTTTGAGAATATCCGCCAAAGTCTGCG
>OIEN01000658.1_pt1 | contig 19432 bp, 19 predicted proteins | sample 1581741 | NCBI WGS metagenome assembly OIEN01 (sample SAMN01760944, study PRJEB22395) | human gut metagenome | reverse complement strand
AGTTGCAAATTCTTTAATCGAATTTTATATTTGAAATGATGAATAATAAACTGAACATATAAATAAGAAATGGTATACTAGCAAAAAGGCTAATATACCATTTTCTTTAAGTAGATTTATGATTTATTTATTAACTAGCTCTTTTAAAGCTTTACCAGCTTTGAATGCTGGAGCTTTAGAAGCAGGTATTTTTATTTCTTCTTTAGTTTGAGGGTTTCTTCCTTTTCTAGCACTTCTTTTTCTTACATCAAAAGTTCCAAAACCAACTAATTGAACTTTATCATTTGCTTTTAGTGCTTCAGAAACAACAGAAATGAAAGCATTTAAAGATTCTGCTGTAGCTTTCTTTGAATGACCTGTTTTAGAAACCATTGCTTCTATTAATTCTGCTTTATTCATACAAAAAATCCTCCTTTCTCCCAAAATAAAATCTTTTGTAATTTGTTATACACAATTTATCAAAAAAAGCCAATAATGTCAATGTTTTGCTGACAAAAAGGATATTCAATGATATAATTATGTTGAGAGAAAAAAGAACGGAGTAAATATTATGATTAGAATAGTATTTAGATATCAGGAAAAAAGGGCAATAGCTTATGATTTTAATATAGAAATAGGAGAATGTGATTTTGAGGAAACAGAAGATATATGGAATATAACTCACACAGAAGTAAATGAAAAATACCAAGGACAAGGGATTGCTAAAAAACTTGTGGAAAATGTTATGGAAAATGCCAAAAGACTAAATAAAAGTATTGAGGCAACTTGTTTTTATGCTAAAAAAGTAATAGAAAAAAATAAAAGTGAGGTTGATTAGATGGAAGACAAAATCAAAAAGCAAAGTATTGATAGACTAAATATATCAGTATCTATACTCGAAGGACTAAAACAAAATAATATAATTAAAATAGAAGATTTATGCAAGAAAAGTAAAAAAGAATTAAAGAAATTAGGCTTTCTACAAAACGAGATAAATGAAATAAATATAGAGTTACAGCTATTAGGATTAGCACTTAAAAACACTTTATAGAATAAATATAAATGATTCGAATAGATGTAACAGCTTCACAAAACAAAGAAGAAGAAGTAACTATATAGGACTTAGCTGGAAACAGTAGAAAAGTATCAATAAAAGTAAACAATATAGAGAAAAAAGACAACACAACAGCTGATGTTTCTATACCAAAAACAGGAAAAAATGTGATAATTATTTCTTTAACATGTGTACTATTAGTAGGAATAGTATCATACATAAAATTAAAAAAATTTTTTCAGGAGGAGCTTTATGTATTCAAGGCTTAAAAAATCCATAATAACTCATTGGTGGGTGGCAAAATCCAATTCCAAGATGGCTTTTGTTAATATCCTATCAGGAGAGGAGTTGAGCGAAGATTTACTTGTAGTAGGCTACTTTAACAAAGAAAGAGAAGAACTTGCAACAAGTGCAAATAGTGGTTGAAATTGTTATGGTAGGAAATCTTTACTACTTGAATACTCGTTTCTCATATAGTATAATTATAAAAACAAGAAATATAAAGAGGATATTATGGAAAGAAAAAGGATTTTAGTTATTGCATTAATTGTACTTATATTAATAGCAATTATTGGATTTTCATTAGTATTAATTAGAAATATAAAAAAACAGGATGTAATTGAAGTTGGAAGGTATACACAAAAAAGTAATGAAGCACATAATGAAACGAATAACTTTTTGACAGAAGAAAAAAACATAGTAATAGTTGCAGATAATACAGATGAAACACAAAACTTACTAAATACAGAAAAAATCATAGTAATACTTCCAAGCAAAAAAGATAATGTAGAGGAAGGTAAAGAGGAATATGCCACAGAACCAGAAAAACCAGAACAAACCGAAGAAAGTAACCAAAGCTATATTTCAGATAAAAAATATTACATAAAGGTAAATAATGAAGCAAATGTTGTAACTGTTTTTACTAAAAATGGTGAAGGACAGTATACTGTGCCAGTTAAAGCGATGATATGCTCTACTGGTACAGCAACACCTGCCTCAGGAACATATGATATAAAATTAAGGTGGGAATGGTTAGCCTTATTTGGCAATGTTTATGGTCATTATAGTACACAAATTATAGGAAACATACTTTTCCATTCAGTACCATATTTAGAAAAAGGAAACCCAGCTTCTCTAGAGTATTGGGAATATGATAAATTAGGGACAAGCTGTTCTGCTGGATGTGTAAGACTTACAGTGGAAGATGCGAAATGGATTTATGATAATATTGAACAAGGAACTTTGGTGGAGTTTTATTCTTCGGCAGACCCAGGACCGCTTCGGAAAACCAGAAGCACAAAAAATATCAGAAAATGAGACTTGTAGAGACTGGGATCCAACAGATAGTAACCCAAATAATCCATGGCATGAATATACAGAAAACGCATCAAATATTGTAGATGAAAATAATGAAATAAGTTACAGTTCAGATTAATTGTACACCAGGCACGGAGTTCTCCAGTGCCTGGTGCTTTAATTTACCTTGAGAACATAAAAGAAATAATAACATGTAGCGAAAAATGTCGATGAAAATAAGTAGACAAGTCTGAAAAAATATGGCATAACTAAACTGATAAAAAAATCATATCTTACTAATTTTATATTTTAACAATAAAATTTCAAAGGCTTATTTTCTTAAGCAAAAATCCAAAACAAAGAAAAATTAAAAAATATATAAACATTTTTAAACAAATACTTGCTAAAAAGTCAAAAACAATATATAATTTAGTAGATAAAGAATGGTGATAAGAATGGAAAATAATAATTTAAGTGAATTTATGAAAATTGCATATAAAAATGGTAGAGTAAAAGATTTAGATGAAGCATTTAAGGAATTCCCTGTAGAGGAAGAGTGGCATAAAGGTAAAACAGAGAATTTACTTAAAGAAAGAGATGAACAATATGATATATATTAAATAGGAGATATTGCGTTTGTAAAAAAATATCATTACATAAATGGAAAAAAAGGAAATAATCATTTATTTGCTATTGTAGACCAAAACAATATTGCAATACCAATAGAAAATTTTGGTATGTTAATATCATCAAATTTAGATAAGCTGAAATATAATTCAAATAAATTAATAGAAAAAGACAAATGTAATGGGCTAAAGAAAGATAGCATAGTAAAAACAGGTGTGGTATATAAAATATTAAATAGTCAAATTAGCTTTAAAATTGGAAAAGTTGATTTAGATAAAGTAGAGGAATATAAAAGAAGCTTTTATGATAGTATAAATAATAACTTATAAAATTGCCAAAATTTTCTTATCAATTTCCACTTGCGTATTTTTTTCTTATATAGTATAATTACCTAGTAATTAAGAATAACAAAAGAAAGGGGAAATGATATGAACAAAACAGTAAAAACAATTTTTATTGCACTTGCTGTTATTGCAATAGTAGTTTCAATTCTTGTTGCAATATTTAAGGTAAATGGAAAAGCAAAAACAGGTTTAGAACCAGTAAACAGTAGTGAGGATTTATCAGCATTAGTTGATAAAATTTATGAGGGAGAAAAAGGCTTATTCCCAAGCTTACAAACTCAAACAGTAGATGTTGCAGATAGCGACTTTATAAAATATTATACAGGACTTGAAAATGGAACAAATTTAGAATATATTGTGGCATCAGAACCAATGATTAGCTCACAAGCATATTCACTAGTAGTGGCAAAAGTAAAAGCAGGTGTTGATGCTAATGCAATTGCAAAAGAAATGTCTGAAAAAGTAAATACAGCAAAATGGATATGTGTTTTAGCAGACAAGCTTTATGCAACAAGTAGTGGGGATATAGTATTTCTTGTGATGTCTAGTGAAGATATGGCTAAACCTATTTACGAAAAATTTAAAACATTAGCTGGAAATGTAAATGAAGTATATGAAAAAAGTGAAGAAGTATCTTTCACACCAGTAATGTATTAATAAAACTGTAAACAATATCGCCGAAGCAAAAAGGTTCCGGCGATATTGCTACGTATAAGGAGAAAAAATGGTATTTTCAAGTATAACTTTTTTATTTTATTTTTTACCAATAGTGCTATTGGTATATTATGCGGTACCAAAAAAATGTAAAAATATTGTATTGTTAATAGCATCACTTGCATTTTATTTTTATGGAGAACCCAAATACACATTATTAATGATATTTTCTATTATTTGTACATATTTTTTTGGACTCTTAATTGATAAGTATAAAAAACACTCTAAAATATTTTTGATATTATCAATTTCTATAAGCATAGGAATATTAGTTTACTTTAAATATACAAACTTTATAATTCAAAACATTAATCTATGGCTTACAAATAAAATAGATTTTATCTATGTTGCACTACCAATAGGAATATCTTTCTACACATTCCAAATGATTAGTTACATTGTTGACGTATACAGAGGACAAGCCAAAGTGCAAAAAAATGTTTTAAAACTTGCAATGTATATCTCACTATTTCCACAATTAATAGCAGGGCCAATTGTAAGGTATACTACAATAGAAGAACAGATTGAAAATAGAACACATACATTTGAAAAATTTGCTTTAGGAGTTAGAAGGTTCATAATTGGACTGGGTAAAAAAGTGCTAATTGCTAATGTTTTAGGAGAATTAACTGCCACATTTTTATCAAGTAATGAAATGAGTGTTTTATATTATTGGATATATGGAATATCTGCAATGCTTCAAATTTATTTTGATTTTTCAGGATATTCAGATATGGCTATAGGCCTTGGAAAAATGTTTGGATTTGATTTCTTAGAAAACTTCAATTACCCATATATTGCAACAAGTATAACAGATTTTTGGAGAAGGTGGCACATATCATTAAGCTCATGGTTTAGAGATTATGTATATATTCCTCTTGGAGGAAATAGAGTAAGTAAAGTAAAATGGATAAGAAACATTCTTATAGTATGGATGCTAACAGGATTATGGCATGGAGCAGCATGGAACTTTATCCTTTGGGGATTATTTTTTGGAATAATATTAATTATAGAAAAACTATTTTTAGAAAAAGTCCTAAAAAGAATGCCTAGAGTTTTATCAAGAATTTATGTTTTAATTATTGTAATGATTAGTTTTATTATATTTAATGGGGAAAGTTCCTCACAAATTATGCAAAATATTGGAGGACTAATTGGGATAGGTGGAGTCCCATTAGTTTCAAAAGAAAGCATATATTACTTTAAAAGCTATTTCCTAGTTATTGTAGTTGGAATAGTTGGGGCAACACCAATTTTAAAGAATATGGCAAATAGTAAAAAAACACATAAAATTATAAACATAATAGAACCAATATTTTTACTACTAATATTGTTAATTTCTACAAGTTATATTATAGATGGCTCATTTAATCCATTTTTATATTTTAGATTTTAGGAGGGGAAATAATGCAAGATAAAACAAAAAATATAATTATTACAATTGGTTTTGTAGTAATACTAATACTGGTATTTATCGTTAATATATTCGCAGAAGATAAACAAATATCTATTACTGAACGAAGAAAATTAGCTAGTTTCCCTGAAATTTCTATATCTAAACTATTAAAAGGGGAAACAACTAGTAAATTCGAGGATTATGCAGTAGATCAATTTGTGGCAAGAGATACATTTAGAAGTATTAAGGCTTTTTATAGCACAAATATTTATAAACAAAAAGATAATAATAACTTCTTTGAAAAAGACGGAGCAATTTATAAAATGGATTATCCGTTAAATGAAGGAAATATAAGAAAATCTGCAAGTAAAATTAATGAAGTATATGATACATATTTAAGTGGTATGAATGTGTATTATGCAATTATTCCAGATAAAAACTATTATTTAAAAAATGATGACCACTTGAAATTTGATTATAATTTAATAAAACAAATTATGAATAATGAACTAGTTAACCTAAGATATATTGATATTTGGCATAGTATAGAATTAGAAGATTACTATAAAACAGACCTTCATTGGAAGCAAGAAAACTTAGACAAAGTTGTAAAGACAATACAAAAAAGTATAAATTTAGATAACATAGGAAATAACTATGTAATATGTGATGTAGGAGATTTTTATGGAACATACTATGGACAATTAAGTACAAAAGCTATGCCAGATAAAATGTATGTTTTAATTAATGATACAATAAGTAATTGTACTACATATAACTATGAAACTCAAAAAACGGGAAAAATATATGATGAGAAACCTTCACCTGATAAATATGATATTTATTTATCAGGTGCAACACCAATAATTGGTATAGAAAATGAAAATGCTACAACAAATAAGGAACTATTAATATTTAGAGATTCATTTGGAAGCAGTATAGCACCATTATTAGTAGAAAATTATAAAAAAATAACACTAATAGACTTAAGGTATATATCTAGCAAAATACTAGATTCATATATTGAATTTAAAGACCAAGATGTGTTATTTCTATATAGCACAGTAGTGCTAAATCAAAACGTATTAAAATAAGAAAAATATTGCTTTTTTTGCAAGAAAATGGTATTATATCTAAGGAAAAATATATAAATAGAAGGGAAATTTATGTTAGGTTTAAAAAATATATGTTTTACAAGAGATGGCAAAAAAATATTAGATAATATAAATTTAGAATTAGATGATAATAAATTTATTGTAATTACTGGACCAAATGGTTCTGGAAAGTCAACACTTGCAAAAATAATTATGGGAATAGAAAAACAAGATAATGGACAAGTTTTATTAGATGGACAAGATATATCTTGTGATACCATAGATAAAAGAGCAAATGAAGGAATCAGCTTTGCTTTTCAACAACCAGTTAAATTTAAAGGAATTACAGTATACGATTTATTAAAACTATCTGCAGGAAAAGATATTTCTAGAAAAGAAGCCTGTGATATATTATCAAAGGTTGGACTATGTGCCAAAGAATATGTAGATAGAGAAGTAAATGGCTCTTTATCTGGAGGAGAACTAAAAAGAATAGAAATAGCAACTGTAGCTGTAAGAAATACAAAATTAACAATATTTGATGAACCAGAAGCAGGAATTGACTTATGGAGCTTCAACAATTTAATAAAAGTATTTGAAGAGATGAGAGATGTAATAGGAGGAACTATTTTAATTATTTCTCACCAAGAAAGAATTTTAAATATTGCAGATGAAATAATATTATTAAATAATGGGCAGATAGAAAAACAAGGTCAAAAAGAAGACATTATAGATGCTATTTTAAAGAAGGAAAAAGCAGGATGCTGTAGGTTAGGAGGAAATGCCAATGGATAATGTAGACAAGAGTTTATTAAAAGAAATATCTGGAATGGTTGGAACTCCCAAAGGAGCTTATAATATTAGAAAAAATGGAAAAGGAATAGAAAGACAAGTAACTGAAAATGTAAACATTGTAACTAAAACAGATAAATCTGGCATTGATATTTATGTAAAAGAGAATACAAAATTTGAATTTATTCATATACCAGTTATAATTACTGAAAGTGGCTTAAATGACATAGTTTATAACGATTTTTATATAGGAAAAAATGCCGATGTGGTAATTATTGCAGGATGTGGAATTCATAATGATCATCATAAAGACTCACAGCACGACGGAATACATAGATTCTTTTTAGAAGAAGGGGCAAGAGTTAAATATATAGAAAAACATTATGGTGAAGGAAATGGAACTGGCAAAAGAATATTAAACCCAGTAACAGAAGTAACTTTAAAAGAAGGAAGCTACTTAGAAATGGAAACAGTTCAATTAAAAGGAGTAGATTCTACCATAAGAACGACAAAAGGAATATTAGGTAAAGATACAAACCTAACTGTTTCTGAAAAAATAATGACACATGGAACACAAATAGCAAAAACAATGTTCAATGTTGAATTAAATGGAGAAAATGCAAGCACACATGTAACATCAAGGTCAGTTGCAACAGAAAATTCAGTGCAAGAATTTGGGTCAAATGTAGTAGGAAATACAAAATGCTTTGGACATGTAGAATGTGATGCAATAATAAAAGATAATGCAAAAGTAATAGCAATACCAAAAATAATAGCAAATAATGTAGAAGCAAACTTAATACATGAAGCAGCAATAGGAAAAATAGCAGGAGAACAATTAACAAAACTAATGACATTAGGATTAAACGAAAAACAAGCAGAAGAGCAAATAATAAAAGGATTTTTGAGATAAAAATCATAACACAATATTAGAAAGAATATTAATAATATAAGGGGGAAAATAATGAAAATATATAATTCAATGACAAGACAAAAAGAAGAATTCGTCCCAATAGATGGAAAAAATGTAAAAATGTACGCATGTGGAATAACTGTATATGACTTAAGCCATATAGGTCATGCAAGACAAGCAATAGTATATTCAATGATATCAGACTATTTAAAGTATAGAGGATATAACGTAAAATATGTACGTAACTATACAGATGTTGATGATAAAATAATAAAAAAAGCAAATGAATTAGGAAAAAATGCATTAGACTTTTCAAAAGAGCAAATCAGAGAAACTGAAATTGACATGGCAAACCTACATGTAAGTGAAGCAGATGTATTTGCAAAAGCATCAGAAAATATTGAAAATATTATAAATTTTGTGCAAGAACTTATAAATAAAGGCCACGCATATGAATCTGAAAACGGAGATGTTTACTATGATGTTAGAAGTTTCCCAGGGTATGGAAAACTATCTAATAGAAATGTTGATGATATGCTAAATGGAGTTCGTAAAGAGGTTGAACCAGGTAAAAGGGACCCAATAGATTTTGCACTTTGGAAAAGTGCTAAACCAGGTGAAATATCATGGGATTCTCCATGGGGACCAGGAAGACCAGGCTGGCATATAGAATGTTCTGCAATGATTTTAAATAATTTAGGGGAAACAATTGATATCCATGGAGGAGGAAAAGACTTAATATTCCCTCATCATGAAAATGAAATTGCTCAAAGTGAAGGTTTAACAGGAAAAACTTTAGCAAAATATTGGTCACATTGTGGTCTAATCAAAATAAATGGTGAAAAAATGAGTAAATCTCTAGGAAATTCTTTAACAATTAGAGATGCACTAAAAAAATATAATTATGAAGTAATAAAATATGTAATGTTTTCAAAACACTACACATCAGATATCGACATACTAGATAGTGACTTCAGCTTAGCAGAAAATCATATGTATTATTTCTATACTAGTATTGGAGAAATGTTGAAATACATAGAAAATAATAAAAACGAAGAAGTAACAAATACAAGAGAAGATGATATATCTGAAAGCATTATTCCAGAATTTATAAAATACATGGATGATGACTTTAATACAGCAGCAGCACTAGCAAATCTTCACAGCATCTTTAAATATGTAAATAATGTAATGAAACAAACAAAACAAGATAAAAAGGCAGAAACAGCAAACACATTGGAAAAAATACTTACAAATATTAAAGAAGTTTACGGAGTACTTGGACTATTTGAACAAGAGCCAAATACATTTGTAACTGAATTAAAGAAAAAATATCTTGAAAACTTAGAAATAGATGAAGAATATATTCAAGAACAAATAAACAAAAGAGCAGAAGCAAAGAAAAATAAAGATTTTGAATTAGCAGACAAAATAAGAAGTGAATTAGATGAAAAAGGAATAATCCTAATGGACTCTAAAGAAGGAACAACATGGAATGTAAAGGCATTGTTTAATACACAAGTTTAAGATGCACCGTTAAAATCCTCACCATTAAAACTGATGAGGATTTTTTATCTTGAATTTTCTTTATTTTTAAATTTAGGTATGATATAATTTAAAAATCTGATTATAATAAAAAAAGTACATATTTAGTTCATAAATGGATGCTATTATAGCCAAGATGAAAAGTAAAATATATAGGAAGGAGAAAAAATGCTAGAGTTAAAAAACATTAAGAAAACATATATTTCAGGAGATGAACAAGTTGAAGCCTTAAAGGGAATAGATTTAAAATTTAGAGAATCAGAATTCGTTTCTATTTTAGGTCAAAGCGGATGTGGAAAAACAACATTATTAAATATTATAGGAGGACTAGATAGATACTCGAGCGGAGACTTAATTATAAATGGAAAATCAACAAAGGATTTTAAGGATAGAGATTGGGATGCTTATAGAAACTACTCAATTGGCTTTATATTCCAAAGCTATAATTTAATTGGACATCAAACAGTATTATCTAATGTGGAACTTGCATTAACAATATCAGGTGTTTCTAAAAAAGAAAGAAGAGAAAGAGCAATAAAAGCACTTGAAGAAGTTGGACTAAAAGATCAAATAAATAAAAAACCAAATCAATTATCTGGTGGACAAATGCAAAGAGTTGCAATCGCAAGAGCTTTAGTAAATAATCCAGATATAATCTTAGCAGATGAACCAACTGGGGCATTGGATACAAAAACAAGTGTACAAATAATGGAAATATTGAAAAAAATATCAAAAAATAAATTAATCATTATGGTTACACATAATTCAGAGCTTGCAGAAAAATATTCTAGCAGAATTATAAGAATATTAGATGGAAAAATTACAGATGATTCCAACCCAGTTACAATGGAAGAAGAGAAAAAAGCCAAAAAACAAGAAGGAAAGTTTAGAAAAACTTCAATGAAGTTTTTCACTGCATTCCATTTAAGCTTAAATAACCTATTAACTAAAAAAGGAAGAACCATATTAACAGCATTTGCAGGAAGTATTGGTATTATAGGAATAGCATTAATACTTGCAATATCAACAGGTGTTCAAGATTATATAGATAAAGTAGAAGAAGATACTTTATCATCATACCCTTTAACTATAGAAGAATCAACAGTAGATATGGGAAGCATAATGGAAACATTAATGGGCGAATTAGAGAAAAAAGAAGAAAGAGAAGATGGAAAAGTATATTCGGCTAACATTATGGACCAAATGATGTCTGTATTATCAAATAAAGTTGAAACAAACAACTTAAAAGATTTCAAAAAATATATTGAAGAAACAAATAATGGAATAAAAAATAATGCGAATAGTATACAATATTGTTATAATTTAGACATCAATTTATATAGTAAAAATACAGAAAATGGTATTGTTAAAGTTAATCCAAGTACTGTAATGGATTCTATCGGATTGGGAGATATGTTTAGTACACCAAATTCTAGTACATTATCTATGTTTGGGTCAGCATCTTCGATGGGTATGGCAAGTCAATTAAATGTGTGGACAGAAATGCTAGATAATGAAGAATTACTAAAAACACAATATGACTTATTAGCAGGTACTTGGCCACAAAACTATAATGAAGTAGTTTTAATAGTTGGAGAAAATAATGAAATAAGTGATTATGCATTATATGCATTAGGAGTAAAAGACCAAAAAGAATTAGAAGAACAAATGAAAAGAATTCAAAATGGTGAAACAATTGAAAAAGGAGAAGAAACATCGTATACTTATGAAGAATTATTAAATTTAAGTTATAAATTAATTTTAAATTCAGACTATTATGCTAAAGAAAATGGCGCATGGATAGATAAATCTGAAGATGAAGAATATATGAAAGAAAAAATAGCAAATGCAGAAGAAATTAGAATAGTAGGAATTATAAGACAAAATGAACAAACAGTTGCAAGTAGTATGTCTGGAGGAATTGGATATACAAAAAATTTAAAAGAATATGTAATAAATAAATCTAATGAAGCAGAAATAGTAAAAGAACAAGTTGAAAATCCAGATATAAATGTATTTTCTGGTCTAGCATTCCCAGAAGAAGGAGAAAGTGAAGCATTTACTATGGATTCATTAACACAAGAACAAAAGATGCAATTAAGCATGTTAAGTGCTGAAGAATTAACTGAACTAATGAAAGTATATTCAGAAAATGCAAATGCAAGTTATGAAAATAATATGGAAAAATTGGGAGCAGTTGACTTAAATAGTCCAGCAAGTGTAAATATTTATCCTAAAGATTTTGATGCGAAGGAAGCAATAGAACTTGCAATAGAAGAATATAATCAAAAACAAAAAGATGAAGGAAAAGAAGAAAATACAATTACTTATTCAGATATAGTTGGAACTATGATATCATCAGTAAGCCAAATTGTAGATATAATAAGCTATGTATTAATAGCATTTGTTGCAATATCACTTGTAGTATCTTCAATTATGATAGGAATTATAACTTATATTTCTGTACTTGAAAGAACAAAAGAAATAGGAATATTAAGAGCAATAGGTGTATCTAAAAAAGATGTATCAAGAATATTTAATGCAGAAACTCTAATAATAGGATTAATTGCAGGACTTTTGGGAATAGGAATAACAGTACTACTAACAATCCCAATTAATCATGTACTTTTATCAATAACAGGAGTAAAAGTAGTAACAAGGGTTCCAATTCAAGCAGGCATTATTTTAGTAATCATAAGTGTTGCTTTAACAATGATTGGTGGTTTAATTCCATCTAAGCTTGCAAGTAAAAAAGACCCAGTAATAGCACTAAGAACAGAATAATATTTAATATAAAGGAGTATGAAGAAAATGGAAAATTTAAAAAAGATATTTAAAAAAACAGGATGGATTTCAATATTAGAATCTCTAATATTTGCAATATTAGGAATTGTATTAGTTTGTAAACCAGAAGGAACAGTTAAATTCATTTCAGGGGTATTAGGAACAGTATTTATTTTAATAGGTATTTATAAAATAATTAATTATTTTTTAACAAAAGAAGAAAATGACTTTTTCAATTATGACCTAATATATGGACTTACTGCAATTATTATAGGAATTGTTGCAATGGCATATATGAATATAATAGGTTCAGTATTTAGAATTATAATAGGAGTTTGGATTGTATATACTGCTTTTGTAAGAATTAACTCAGCAATTCAAATAAAAAGAATTGGAAGTAAAGCATGGATTTTTGGATTAATATTAGCTGTTCTAATGCTTATATGTGGATTATACGTAATTATATATTCTAATGCTATAATAGTTACAATAGGAGCTATAATGATAGTATATTCGGTTATGGATATAATAGAAAGTATAATTTTCATGAGAAATATAAATAAAATATTATAGAAATAATAAAAACCAGGTATTAAGAGTACCTGGTTTTTTCATGAAGTTGTAGGACAGCTGCCCATAGGAATCAAATAAAAAATTTCAAAAAAAGATATTGACATATATAGTACAAAATAGTATTATTGTATTATGCAAGTAATACAATAATAGAAAGGAAAAAAATTGTGGATTATATTTTTGATAATGATAGACCAATTTATGTTCAACTAGTGGAGAAATTAAGGATTGAAATAATTTCTAATAAGTTGAAAACAGGAGAAAGAATTCCTTCGGTAAGAGAGCTAGCACTTACTGCGAGGGTTAATCCTAATACAATGCAAAAAGCATTGGCTGAATTAGAAAATGAGGGCTTAATATACACTGAAAGAACAAATGGAAAATTTGTAACTACTAACAAAGAACTAATTGAAAAAATAAAAAAAGAATTGGCAGAAGAAAAAGTGAATAAGTACCTTCAAGACATGCAAAATATAGGTATAAGCTACAAAGAAGCGGTAGAATACTTGCAAGAACTAGGAGAAAGGAAATAAAATGGAATTATTAGAATGTAAAAACTTATGTAAAGAATTTGACAATAAACCAGTATTGCAAGATGTTAATTTAAAAATTCCAAGAGGAAAAATAATAGGACTTTTAGGAAAAAATGGTGCTGGAAAAAGTACATTAATAAAATTAATAAATGACCTATTAACACCTACAAGAGGAGAAATATTAATTAATGGAAAAAAACCAGGAGTAAAGTCAAAGGAAATTATATCGTATTTACCAGAAAGAACATATCTAGATAAAGAAATGACAATAAAACAGGTTATAAAATATTTTAAAGAATTTTATGAAAATTTTGATTCTCAAAAAGCAATTAAGTTATTGAAAGACTTAGATTTAGATATCAATAAAAAAATATCAAAAATGTCAAAAGGTATGCAAGAAAAACTCCAATTAATACTTGTAATGAGTAGAAACGCAGAACTTTATATTTTAGATGAACCACTAGGAGGGGTTGATCCAGCAACAAGAGATTACATATTAGATACAATACTTTCTAATTTCTCTGAAGGAGCAAGTGTAATAATATCAACACATTTAATTTCAGATATTGAAAGAATATTAGATGAAGTAATTTTCGTTGATAAAGGAAAAATAATATTAACATCTTCAGCAGATGAATTAAGAAACAAAGAAAAAACATCAATAGATGAGATATTTAGGAGGTATTTTAAATGTTAGGAAAAGTATTAAAATATGACTTAAAATGGGTATATAAAGTAGTAGTAGTGTTTTATATTTTAGCATTTATATTTTCAGTAATTGGCAGAGCATTAAGTGAAATTGAGGATTCAGTTATATTTTCAGTAGTTACACAAATTGTATTTGGAATTGCAATAAGTATGATGGTAAGCAGTTTAATTAATTGCTTAATGAGGTTGTGGGCAAGATTTATTAAGAATATATATAAAGATGAATCATATCTTACACATACTCTACCAGTAGAAAAAAATACAATATTTGCTTCAAAAGTAATTTCTGCATTAATATGTATTTTTACAACAACAATTGTTATAATAGCTTGCTTATTTATATGTTATTATTCGGAAGCAAATATGCAAGTACTAAAACAAGTATTGGAACTTACTGCTTCGACTTATAATACAACAGTTTTAAATTTATTACTATTAGTTTCTTTAGTGATATTCTTAGAATTAATGTTTATAGTATTAGTTGGATATATAGGAATAATATTAGGATATAAATCAAATCAAAATAAAATGATAAAAACAATTATAATAGGATTTGCATTATATATGATATCACAAGTAGTTACTCTAGCATTAATTTCTGCTTTAGGACTATTTGATTCAAATGTTATGAATTTAATTAATACTACAGACACAATAAATATAGATGCAATTAAATCTGCTATGTATGCAAGTATGGGAATATATGTAATTTATATCGCCTTTTACTATATGATAGGGAAAAAGCAACTAGAGAAAGGTGTTAATGTAGACTAAGCTAAAGTTATGTAAGGGAAAAAGATTAATAATTGAAAAATTATTAATCTTTTTTTGTAGTCACTTACTTGTCACTTTAAATGTAATATAATAAAGTTGTTCTGAAGCATAATATATTTATTTCTCAAACCTTGTGTATTACACCCCCAATATGCTTCAGAGTAGATGATAATAAAATAATAGTGAGAGGAGAAAATCTTATGGAGATATTAAAAGTAGAAAATCTTACAAAGATTTATGGAAAAGATGAAAATAAAGTGGTAGCACTTGACAATGTATCTTTTTCAGTTGAAAAGGGAGAATTTGTAGCAATAGTAGGAGCAAGTGGCTCTGGAAAATCTACATTGCTTCATCTAATAGGAGGGGTAGATAGACCATCATATGGAAAAGTATATATTGATGGAAAAGATATATACAGTTTTAATGATGATAAATTAGCTATTTTTAGAAGAAGACAAGTAGGACTTATTTATCAGTTTTATAATTTGATACCAATTTTAAATGTGGAAGAAAATATTACATTGCCTCTAAGCCTTGATAATAGAGAAGTAAACAAAGGAAAACTAGATGAATTGTTAAAACTACTAGGACTTGAAGATAGAAAAACACATTTACCAAATGAGTTATCTGGTGGACAGCAACAAAGAACAAGTATAGGAAGAGCACTTATAACAAATCCTACAATAATTTTAGCAGATGAACCAACAGGAAATTTGGATTCTAAAGCAAGTGAAGAAATTGTAGAATTATTAAAAAAGTCAAATAAAGATTACAAACAAACTATAATTATGATAACTCATAATTTGGAAATTGCAAAAGAGGCAGATAGGATTATTAAGTTAGAAGACGGCAAAATAATTTAAACTACAACTTATTTCAAACCATAAATATATAATATTTTCAATTTGCAAAGCTCTAAGCAGACCAACTAATAGCCCAAATTTAAGTCATGCGTCTGAACACTAGTGTAACTTAGAATTTAAATTAGTAAGGTCGCTTCTCATTTCAAATATTATATATTTAAGTTTTGAAAATAACTGTATTAATAAAGATTGGAGGAAAATGTAAAATGGAATTGTTAAATAAATTAACAATGAAAAATTTAAAATTAAATAAAAAGAGAACAATTGTAACAATTATCGGTATAGCTTTATCAGTTGCATTAATTACAGCAGTAGCAAGTCTGTTCTTTAGCGCAAGAAGTAGTTTAATAAGGTTCGAAATTAAACAAAAAGGAAATTTCCATTATTGTTTTTATGATGTTCCGCTTCAAAATATAAATGATTTTAAGGGAAATAGAAAAATAGAAACAATGTATTTAATGCAAAATTTAGGATATGATTATTTAAATGGTAGCAAAAATGAGTATAAGCCATATGTTTGTGTAAAAGCATTTGACAAAAATGCTTTAGAAAATTTGGCAATCAATTTACTAGAAGGAAGACTTCCTGAAAATGAAAACGAGATTCTTGTTCCAAGCCATACAAAAACAAATGGTGGAGTAACTCTTAATATAGGAGAAAAAATCACTTTAAACCTTGGCACTAGAGTATCAGATGGGGAAGAGCTTAATCAAAATAATCCATATTTTCCTGAACAAAACGAAGAAATTATTAACACAACATCACATACATATACAATTGTTGGTATTATAGAAAGACCATCTACAGAAATAGAGGGGTATTCTGCACCAGGATATACTTTTATAACTTATATGGACAACGAAAATCTTACAGGCGAAAAATTTGATGTATTTGTAAGGTACACAAAAGAAGGATTAAAAGATGATTTAAAAGTAACTGCAAATATTTTAGGTGTAGATGAAGAGGTATATAAAAAATTACATGGTGGCGATGAATTCTGAGAAACAGATGAATTTTTAGAGCTAACTCAAAAATTAGGAGAACCTAAATATAGAACAGATATAAATAGCTATTTAATTCTTTTAGAGACTGGAATAATAGGAGATTCTACATTAAAAGCATTGGGAACAGCAGTTATAGTCGTGGTTATAATAATTATAATTACATCAGTATTTTGTATAAAAAATAGTTTCGATATTTCAATTACAGAAAAGACAAAACAATATGGAATGTTATCAAGTATTGGAGCGACAAGAAAGCAAATAAAGAAAAATGTACATTACGAAGCATTTATTCTAGGACTTATAGGAACACCAATAGGAATACTAGTTGGAGAATTAGCTGCATATATACTAATAACTATAAGCAATCATTTATTAAAAGATGCTTTGAGTGTTGAATTAATATTTAGTTTCTCTTGGATTGCAATTATATTTGCTATAATATTATCCTTTGTAACAATATATTTATCTGCAAGAAGAAGTGCAAAAAGGGCATCAAAGATTACACCAATTACTGCAATTAGAAATAGTGAAAATATAAAAATAAAATCTAAAAAAATTAAATCGCCTAAATTAATAAATAAAATATTTGGTATAGGTGGAGAAATATCTTATAAAAATTTAAAAAGAAGCAAAAAGAAATACCGTACAACAGTAATAAGTATAATAGTTTGTGTATCTGTATTTATAGCACTTAGCTCATTTATAAATTTGGTATTTAATGTAATAAAGGTAGAATATCAAAATAAGGATTACAATATACAGATAAACTATGCAACAAGTGCAGACATGGATGAGAAAATGAAAGAAATATATAATTTGGATGGTATAAAAAGTTATTCGGTTATTTCTAATAGAGGTTTAAATTTTACAACAGACAAATATAGTAAAGAATATTTAGAAATATATCCAAATGTAGGAAATGAAACTTATACTGATGAGGATGGTACAGAACATACAATTACTAACTATATTAGTGTGTATTCAGTAAATACAGAAGAATTTACAAGATATGTAAAAAGTTTAGGGTTAAAATATGAAGAAGTAAAAGACAAAGGAATTTTAATTAACAATGTTTATGAAATGAAGAAGGTAAATGATAAATATATACAGGTAGAAATTCCTATGTATAATTTTAAAGTAGGAGATATTATAAAAGGATATATTGACAATGAGAGGGATGGTAAAAAGGATTGTTCAATAGAAATTGCCAAAATAACTACTGAAGTCCCTATGGGAATGAGTAAATATCAGAGTGGAAATGCTTGTATATTTATAGATGAAAAATTAGAAGAAAATATGATGGGAGACAGTTATTCTAAATATGTATACATAGATTCAAAAAATGCAAATAAAACACAAGAGGAAATTGAGAAAATATTAGGAAATGCAGATTATAGGCTTATGAATATAGACGAAGATACTAAAATAATGGATTCATTTTATACTTTAGTTGCAATTTTCTTATATGGATTTATAACAGTAATAGCCTTAATTGGTGTAACTAATATATTCAACACAATTACTACAAATATGAATTTACGAAGAAGAGAATTCGCAATGCTTAAAAGTATTGGAATGACTAAGAAAGAATTTAATAGAATGATAAGACTAGAAAGCTTTTTCTATGGCATGAAATCTTTGATTATAGGAATTCCAATAGGGTGTGTGTTATCATATTTAATTTACAAAGCATTAGTTAGTGGAAGATTAATAATCAAATATCAATTACCAATAAGTGCAATAATAATATCCGCAATAGCTGTATTTCTACTTATAACAACAATTATGAAGTATTCTATAAACAAAATTAATAAACAAAATATTATAGAAACAATAAGAAATGACAATATTTAGTGAATTTGATTAGTTCTACCAAATGTGCTATAATAATAACGACTTTTCAACAGGAAATGGAGCCCTATGATTAAGGGCTCCATTTCAATTAAAAAATCTTATTTTGTAATGAATTTATGCTATAATTAGATGGAAAGGTAAAAAAACATGGAAATATTATTAATAGAAGATAACTTAAGTATAGTAAAAGGACTAGAATACTTATTTAAACAAGAAAATTATAACTTAAATATTGCAACTAATTTAAAAGAAGCAACACAAATAATTATGGAAAGAAAAATAAGTCTTATAATTCTAGACATAACTCTTCCTGATGGAAATGGCTTAAAGTTTTATGAAAACATAGTTAGAAAAAACAATATTCCAACAATTTTCTTGACAGCACAGGATGATGAAGAAACAATAGTAGAGGCATTAAATATGGGAGCAGATGATTATATTACTAAACCATTTGGAGCAAAAGAATTATTAGCAAGAATTAACAAAATAATATTAAGAAACAAGAAAAACAGTATAGTTAGTGTAAAGAAAATTAAATTTGATATGGATAAAATGTTAGTTTATAAAGATGATAAACCACTTGAA
>OIEN01000657.1_pt1 | contig 19439 bp, 17 predicted proteins | sample 1581741 | NCBI WGS metagenome assembly OIEN01 (sample SAMN01760944, study PRJEB22395) | human gut metagenome | reverse complement strand
AAAGTGAGAATTTTCCTCCGTCCCTTTTTCTCGCTAGCTCTTTTCTCATCTTCCTAATTTATAGCAATTATCAAAAAGCGAAACGAAGAAGTTGCCCCATTTTTTATTTTCGACTTTTTCGCTTGTTACTAAATTGATTTCGCCAATAAGTTCGTCATTTAAATAACATTTTTCTACACCAACGACTTCAAAGTAATCTAGAGGAGCTTTTATATTTTCTTTTAAAATAATTTCTGTTCTAATGTCTTTTTCGTTTCCTTTACCTATTAGTGCGGTAAGATCATTACCTGCGACAATATCTATTTTTTCAGATTTTGATTTTGGTATTTCTATTGAAGTTGCAACTTCACCTTTTTTTATTAAAACTTTATTGCTGAAATTTGCAAAGCCATAATCTAATAATTTTCTTGCATCATCGAATCTGTTTTGAGGAGTAGGGGCATGAACTACTACCGAGATTAGTTTTAAGTCGTTTCGTGAAGCTGTAGCACTAAGGTTATAACCAGCAAGTGAGGTAGAACCTGTTTTTAAACCTGTGCATCCAGAATAAAATCTTACAAGCTTATTAGTATTAACAAGTTGAGATTTTCCATCACGCAGAGTATCCATCCATATTTTTGTATAGTTATGTATTTGAGGATGATTCTTACTTAGCTCACGACTCATAATAGCAATGTCATAAGCAGATGTTAAATGACCATCTTCATCAATTCCGTGACAATTCTTAAATAGGGTATCGTTCATGCCTAATTCTTTTGCTCTAGCATTCATCATTTCAACAAAAGCTTCCTCACTACCGTGCGATAAATTCTGACATTGCTACACTGCAATCATTTGCAGATACAACGCAAATTGCTTTTAACATTTCATCTACAGTTAGGTTTTCTGTTTCATCAAGCCAAATTTGTGAACCGCCCATTTTGCTTGCTTTACTACTACATGAAACACTATCTGTTAAAGAAATACGGCCACTATCTAAAGCTTCCATAATTAAAAGTAGAGTCATTACTTTTGTGACACTTGCTGGCCTAAGTTTTACATGTTCATTTTTGGCATAAAGAATTGTTCCAGAAGTTTCATCCATAAGAATCGCACTTTCAGAATTTAAATCTAATTGTACTTTATTATCTATCTTACTAATAGTTTCAACGACTGCATCTTTTGACCAAACAGGAATGTTGCTTGCAAGTGAAATTATTGGAGTTAGTATAATAAAAAAACTCAAAGTAATTGATATAAATTTTTTCATAATTAATAACCTCCTAAATAATGTATATTCGCTTTAAATAATCTTATGCAAAAATATAAATTTGCTAAAGATTTTGGAAATTTAATAATTAAAAATAGAAAAATATAGAAAAAATGGATACCTATTAATCCCAGCAATGGCAAGACTTTGCAAAACTTACGACATAATGTTACAAAAATGTTACAAAAGTTTTACATTTTTATTAAATATGTCTAATTTCTTGAATGGATTTTTCTAGTGTGCTAAACTTAATACTAGTGAAACTATGTAATAGAGGAGAGGATTGTATTATGATGATAGGACCTATGAAAAAGAAAGTTGTTACATCAGCTGTTGTTACTGGAATTATTTTAATACTTGTTTTTGTTGCATTATCTGCTGTTTATATTGCTAATACAAATAATAAGATTGCAGAATTGCAAAAGAAAGGTGAAGTTGTTCAAAGATATGTATTTACGAAAGATATGGTTGTCGGCGATGTAGTTACAGCTAATGATGTTATTCTTGTAGATGTTAAAGGTGAGAGTGCTGCAAGCGATTCATATACTACTTTTGACATGATTGGCAGAAGATTAAAAATTAATGCTGAAAAGAAAACTATAGTTACAGCATCTTTATTTTATGAAGAAGATAAAGATCCAGAAATGACAACAAGACTTCAAGAATTTAATATGATTACTTTACCTAGTGACCTAGATGTTGGCGATTATATTGATGTTAGAATTCGTTTTGCTACTGGAGAAGATTATGCAGTAGTTGTTGGCAAGAAAGTAGAGTTACTTGGCGCTGCTGAAGAAAAGAGTAACACAATCTTTTTAAGACTAAACGAAGAAGAAATTGTGAGAATGAGCAGTGCTATTATTGAGTCTTATGTAAAAGGCGGAATTAATTTATATGCTAACAAATATGTAGATCCAGATAGTCAGTTATATACATACAGTAGAGTTGATTTCGTAGAAAAATATGAAAATGCAAAATATGAAGTAATACCTACAGATACGTTAGAAACAGTATCAGGCGAAGTAAAAATTCCAGATGGAGTATTAACAAGCGGCGACGAATATTTAAGAGAAAGAACAGTAACAGAAATTGCTTCAATAATTGGATTAAACAAAGAAGAAACAGAAAATATTAAAACAGCTTTAGCAAATAAAGATGAAGATACTTTAGCATATTACAAAGATAAACTTGTTACAGAAACAAAATCAATCGTATCAAATTATCCAGTTAGAACAGAAGTTGCTACTTTAATTAAAAACAATCCGAATATTTTAGTTGAGATAAAACAAAAATATGATATAGCAGAATTAGAAGCTAGAAGAGCTACTTTGATGGAAGCTGATTACTATAAATATCAAGTTGATATGGATGGTAACTTAGTTTTAGATTCAAACGGAAAACCAATTAGAGCTTATGATGAAAATGGAAACCCAGCATATAACGAGGATTATATAAAATCTGTTGACGATAGATTAAAAACAGAAATAGAAACACAAAAGAGTGAAAGACAAGAATACTTACTTGGTTTAATTCAAAAACAAAGAGCAGCTACAACGACGACAACTGAAAAATAGAGGAGGAATTAATTTATGAAATGTATAGGTTTTGTTGGAAGTGCAGACAAAACAGAATTAGTAATGTATATTGCAAAAGTTTTATCTTCACTTGATAAAAAGACAATATATATAGATGCGACTACAAAGCAAAAAACAAGATATATAATACCTACAATAGGCGATATGGAAGAGCAAAATCAATACGTTGTACAACATGATGGTGTTGAGTTTGCTATAGGATTTACGAACATGTTAGAACTTAAAAAATATTTTCTTTCAAAGGGAGAAGATTTTACAGAGTTTGAATATGTTTTGGTTGACACAGATGTTCCTGAGATGTGCGAGGAATACGATTTAAAGAGTGCAAATAATCTATTTTTCGTATCATCTTACGACAAATATCACATAGTAAAAGGAATAGAGCTTTTAAAATATATGTGTGCTATGAAAAGAAAAGTAGATACAGATGCACAGCTAGTGTTAACAAAGCTACTATATTACAGTGATATTAATACAGCAGATAGCAGATATATAGACAGACTTACAGATAACTTACCACTTTTGTGGGCACACGATACTATAAACTTCCCATATGACCAAGGTGACTTATCTGTAAACATTCAAAATCATTACGAAAATAAAATAGACATTAGAAATTTATCTGCAGCATACAAAAGTGCAATTGTTGATACTGTTTCGATGATAACGGGAGATGAGAAACCATTACTTAAAAAGGTTTTGAAAAATATCGAAAAAGTTGCAAAATTCTCGAGATAGTATAAAAAGGAGGAATAATATATGCCAGTAGTATCTTTTTGGAATCCTGTTGAAACTTCGCAAGCATCGACGACTTCGTCGATAGCTGCGGTTGCTACAATGCTTCCTGCAAAATGTAAATATAGAACTTTAATTACTCAAACACATTATTCAGATTTTTCACTTGAGTCAGCTTTCTTTAATATGGATAAGTTAGGTAATAAGGGTGCACTTGATATTGCAGATACAGGTGTAGATGCATTGGACAGATTACTTAGAAGTAATAAGTTATCTCCAGAAAGCATCCCAAACTATGCAAAACCAATTTATAAAGGAGAAAGGTTAGAACTTTTATACGGAACTTTTAAAAACGATTTAGATTCTTATTCTAGAATTTTAGAAACGTTTCCTATAATAGTTGATTATGCTAGTCAGTTTTATGACATTGTATTTCTTGACTTGAATAAGGGTTCATCAAATCAAGAAATAATGAAAATATTACAAAAGTCTGACTTAATTGTTTTAACAATGAGCCAAAGTATGATTAACTTAAAGAAAACTTTTAAGGCTATGGATACATTAAAGATTTTACAAGAAAAACCTATTATACCTGTTATAGGTAAGTACGACAGATTTTCAGATTTCTCAGATATGAACATTAAAAGAGTTTTCAATTATAAAAAAGGAAGATTATATACAATTCCTTATAATACAAAATTCTTTGATGCTTGTAACAAAGGTGAACTAAGATCGTTTATAGCAACAAATATAAATGCTGATCCAGCACTTGATAGAAATGGTTTCTTTATTAATGAAACAGGAAAATTAGTTGATGCAATACTAAATAATTTGAGTTCGAAATTGATAGATAGATAACCTTTTAGAAAGGTGGTAAAAACGTATGTTTTTAAACAATGCAATTATATTTATACTTATAGGTGCAGCTATTGCTTTTATCGTATATATCTTTATGAGAAACGATAGCAATTCTGTAGTTAAATTAAATAAGGATGGAAGAACATACACAGTAGATCAAATGACAAAATTCATAAAAGCACGTATGGATGAAATCACGAGAACAAACCTTTATGATATAGGTCTTTCTGAAGAAGAACTAAGGAGAAGAAAAAACAAAAAATATGAACTAAAGAAAGCTTTAAAAGGTTGTACTTATGGAGATGTCAATGATAAAAAGTATGTAAAAGAATTAATCTTCGATTTGCTTCATAGAGAATATGGAGTAAATCAGGTCAATATAACTTCAGCTATAGATTTTGATAACATTGAAAAATTGACAACAATTGATAAGTTTGATATATTACTTTACATGTACAAACAACAATATGGTTACAACGCACTAGGAGAGATAATTAAAAAATATAACTTAGACGAATTAAAAACAATCTACGGTGCTGCAACTCCATCTTACGTAATTACTCCAGAAGAGATTGACAATATATTTGAAAAAGAATATGATTACTTATCTTTCGAAGATAGGTTAAACATTCTTTCACAAAGAATATATCAAAACTATAAAGGTTTCAGTGTAATTGATGAAGTTAGAGATATGAATATCGATGGTGTTTCAGGTGGTGTTTCTGGTCTTCCAGAATCATTTATGTATCAAGTTGCACAACTTGGTGACTATATAAAGCAAACAACTGAAAAAACAGTTCCAAGAGCTTATGACAGTGTTTGGATATTCTATCATGGTAAATCAATTCAAATGGCTTGTCTTTCTTTTGGTTCTTATGCAGAGCTAAGAAGAGTATGTCAAAACATTTATAAATATAATAATCCGGGTCAGTTATCTGATACAAATGGTTATAAAATTAATGAAATGAAAGATGGTTCCCGTGTCGTTGTTGTTAGACCTAGTATGTCAGAATCTTGGGCATTCTTCGTAAGAAAATTCGATACACCTAATGCCGTACTTGAAAACTTAGTAAGACATCCAGGAAGAGAACCAGTAATAGAATTATTAAAATTCTTAGTAAAAGGTGCCAGAGTTACTGCTCTTACTGGTGAGCAGGGTTGTGGTAAAACTACAATGCTTATGGCAATAATTAAATACATATATCCAACATTAAACATAAGAGTTCAGGAAACTGCATTCGAGTTACACTTAAGAAAAGTTTATCCAAACAGAAACATCTTAACATTTAGAGAGACGGATACAGTTTCAGGACAAGAAGGTTTGGACTTACAGAAAAAGACAGATGGTGCTGTTAACATCCTAGGAGAGGTTGCAACCGACGCGGTTGCTGCTTGGATGATTCAGATGGCACAGGTTGCAAGTAAATTTACACTTTTCACTCACCATGCTAAAACATTTGCAAACCTAGTATTATCTCTACGTAACTCATTATTAAAGATTGGTATGTTCAACAATGAAAAAGTTGCAGAGATACAGGTTGTAAACGTATTAAACTTTGAAATACACTTAAAGAAATCTTATAGTGGTGATAGATACATTGAAAGAATTACAGAATGTATTCCAGTAGAAGAAAAGAATAACTATACTTTTGATCATCATAACGAGCCTACAATGGAAGGCAAGATGGATAAATTTATAGACAATGCGACAAACTATTTCACAAAAATTACTGAAACAGAAACTTATCATGCTGTAAACATAGTAGAATTTGTTGACGGCGAATATGTAATAAAGAACAGAATTTCAGACAAGAACTTAGAAGAAATGAGAGAAAATATGTCTGAAGAAGATCAATTTGCATTTGATAAGTTCGTAGATCAATATTTTGATATAAGTACTGGTGACACGGTTAGAAGAGTTGTTGAGTAAGTTTTATAAGTAAAGGAGGATTATGATGGATCAGAAGATGCTACTTTTATTGATTGCTGTACCACTTGTTTTATTTGTCATTGTATTAATAGCATTTCTAATACTTCAAAAAAAGAATAAAGCTAATAAAAGTATAGCGCTTCAAAAAATGCTTACATCAAACGAATCAGCATTGTCTTCTGGCGCTATGCTACAAAAGATATATACAAAGTTAATTAGACTTCCGATTATAAACAGATACGTTTATAAGATAAGAAGAAGACTTGAACTTTTGCATGATGACGATGAATATACAATAAGAAATGAAACAGCGAAAATAGCATTAAAAGGTATTATATATACACTTGTTGCAGCAATTGTTTTAACTTACATAAATAGAGAAGATTTATTTATGATGATAGTTTCATTAATAGGTGTGCTTGTTGTTGTAGAAAATCTTACAGACATGATGGTAAATAAAATAGAAGATACTTTGTTAAGACAACAACTTGAACTTTTCTCAGAAGTAAGACATGCTTATCACGAAACAAACATGGTAGAAGAAGCTTTGTATGAAGCTTCTCTACTAGAAGATATGGAAGTTGTAATTCAGGCTGATAAGATATATGAAATCCTTATATCTGCTGAGCCTGAACTAGAACTTGAAAAATATTATGATATAGCACCAAATAGATTTTTAAAAGCCTTTGCGGGTATTTCATATTTAACAAAAGAATTTGGTGATAGAAAAATAGGTGGCATATCACTTTATTTAAAAAATATGAATAACATTACACAAGAATTACAACTTGAAATATTAAAAAGAGACAAGCTAGATTATTTGTTTAAGAGTTTGACATATATAGCTCTAGCTCCGATACTTTTTATACTTCCTCTAAAAAACTGGGCAATGAATTCTTTTGAATCAACAAGAGATTTCTACGAAGGTCCTGGAGGATTTTTAGCACAGCTTGGACTTTTAGTACTTATCTTTTTATCATACTCATTATTAAAGAGAGTTAAAGATAATTCAGATAGAACTAGAGCAGAGGATGAAAAGGAAACACCTTGGCAAGAAAGAGTTTATAGATTGCCAATTATCGAGCAATTTATCGACCAATTGATGCCTAAGTCGACACAAAAAGAATACGTTAAAATGCGTAACTTACTAAAAGAGACTAACTCACATATGAAGATGGAATGGCTATATGTAAATAGGGTGGTTTGGTGTATCGCTGGTTTCTTTATATCAATATTTGTAGTAAGCCAAGCACATGCAATAACTATAAATAACATTTTATATAGTACAACTAGTGAGAGTGCAGTATTTGGTCAAATGTCTGATAGTGATAAAAATGCAGGAGATGCGCTTTCGGCGTTTGATAGATTTTTCATAAGTAATCTTGTAGAAAATAATGAAATAGTTAAATCTGTTAGAAAAGAATCAAGAGAAGTTGCTATTAGTAAGATTGCAGATCAAATGCTTTATATAAGCAATCAGCCTTTGTCTGATGAAGCTGCTACTTATCTTGCAAAAAGAGTTGAAAAAAAACTTAAATTTAAATCTGTTCAATCAACATCTGCAAGAGCTTCGATTCAAAAAGCGATATTAGATTCACATATTGAAATGCCGACTGAGGATTTTGTGGACCAATTGACTGATATGATATACGAAAAAGCTTGGGAGAACAAAGATGATCCGGGTATGATAAATTTAAATACTATCAAAGAATGTGTAATAAAAATATATAACGTTCCACTATCAACGGATCAAGCTTATGCCAATGCTACTAGAGTATACGAAAAGTTAAAGATTTATGCAAATGAATATTTTAAATGGATTGAGATAGTACTTGCTTTATTAATTGCTTATGCAATGTATTACATGCCAGTAATTATTTTGATGTTCCAAAGAAAGATGAGAGCTATGGAAATGGAAGACGAAGTAATGCAATTTCAGACCATAATCTTGATGCTTATGTATATAGAAAGAATTTCTGTTGAATTTATAATTGAATGGCTTGCAAGGTATGCAAACATATTTAAGGAACCGCTTGCTAAATGTTTGAATAATTATGAAAGTGGTGCTATAGAAGCTCTAGAGGAGTTAAAAGAAGATGCTCCATATAAGCCGTTTGTTAGAATTGTAGAAAGTTTACAATCTGCAGTTGAAAATGTTAAATTGACAGATGCTTTTGATGAATTAGAACAAGAAAGAGCTTTTTATCAAGAAGTTAGAAAAGAAACAAACGAGAGGCTAGTAAATAAGAAAGCAAGAATTGGTAGAATTATTGGTTTCGCACCGATGGTTACACTTTTTGTTGGATATTTGATTGGTCCGTTAATTTGGTCAAGTGTTGTCGATATGGGAACGTACTTTAGCCAGATGGGTTCATTATTATAATTTAGATTTCAATATTCAAATTTAAAAATATATTTTTATTAAAAGGGAAGGGTGATTTTTTATGGATAATGCATCAAAAGCATTAATCATGGCAGGTGCTATATTGATAGCAGTTGCAATAGTAGGTATTGGTATTTATATTTTCTCAGCGGCAAATGGTATGACAGATGATGCTTTAAATCAAATTGACGCTTTAACAGTAACATCTATTAACTCCCAATTACAACAATATGAGGGTGCGATAAGAGGAAGAGAATTAAAACAAGCTATAAATATAGCAAGATCTATAAACAAGCAAAATACTTTACCTGATTCTGGTAAAATTCAAGTTAATGGTTCTGCTTTAACTGACACATCAACTTCAGGTATTACTGATAACACAACATACACAGTAACTTTTGGATATAGTGATGCTGGTTATATCAATAATATTATATTCAACTAAAATGTAATTTAGGAGGTAATATTTATGGATAATGCTGCAAAAGCACTAATAATGGCAGGAGGCGTGTTTATCGCTGTAATGATTGTTGGGCTTGCTATTTACATATTAAATGGCGCTAGAGGTTTTGCTAGTGCGTCAAATGATCAAGCGGAACTTAGTGCAATCGAGTCTTTTAATAGATATTACCAATCTTTCGATAGCACTATTACAGGAATTGATGCTTTAAATATATATAATAAGGCAATCGATGATTCTACCAGAGATAATCATATGCATACAGTTAGTGTGAGTGTTGATCCAAGTATAATTAATCAATTGAATGCGCCAGATGGTTACAATTATATGACTAATAAATATAGTTATTCATATACATTTGATTCTGATGGATATATTGATAATATTACAATAAGGTAAAAATAGTGCTTTAGATTTAATTTGATATTTACAAAGGAGGTAGTTTTAGTTTATGAGTGATTTAGGAAAAGCCATATATATGGCAGCGTCTGTATTTTTATTCATAGTTGCTGCAACTACCTCCATTTATGTGTATTCTTCTCTTAATTCTTATTTGGAATTGATGACAAAAAACACAGTAAATATAACTAATAGGGCTGAAGTGGAAATAATTGATGGTACTAAAAAAACTCGTGAAATTGGACGTAGCGAGATATACATTACTTTATTTAATATGGAACAAATGAATGTTGAAAAACTTACGGTTGATGGTTATACAGTTACTAAAGATGATGTTTATAACAAGCAAGGTGATTATGCAGCACTTATGCATTATCTACGTAATAGCGAAGGTAAGAATTTTAGTTATTCTTATGTTGATGGTACAGTTATATATAATTGATTATTTTGTAAAGAAAGGAGAGATATGTTTTGGAGGATTCACTTATTGTAGTTTTTTCTATGATACTTGCAGTTATTTTGATGTTTGTTTTTCCAATCATGGATACATGGGAAAGACAAGATGATATATCTTATATGTCAGTATATGCTACTGTTGTCGAGTTTGTAGATTCGGTTAGAAACTTAGGTTATATAACTCCTACGATGTATACTCAGTTCTTACAAAGTATTAATGCTACAGGTAATAGATATGAAGTTACACTTGAGCATAGAAAACGTATATATAACATTAACGCTTATAAAAATGTTTATACTACAACTATTGAAGGAATATTAGATTCTGGTAATGACTACAGAGATATGAAAGCTGGAGATTATTTTTATGTTTCAGTGAAAAATACAAATAAGACACAATCTACAGTAATTAAAGAAAGTGTTTATGCTTCTAAACAAGAAACATTTAAGATTGGTGTTCCTTATGGTGGTATGGTAAGAAATACTGCTAATGCAATTGATTAAAAATTCTTTTATAAGTTATTTTTAAAGAAAGGAGGGTAAATGTGAAAGTTCTTCATTGGGCGTTTGTTTTAGTTGCAATAATTTTACCGTTTTCTATTGTTTGCAAAAGCAATATAAATAGTCGTTTTGCTGCTTTAAAAGATGAAGTTAGAATTAATAATGCAGTTGATACCGCAACAAAAGATGCAATAGATCAAATTATTGCTGTAAGTGGATTTGATTATGATGATGAATTTGGAGAAGTAATTAATATAACACCAGCACTTGCACAAGAAACAATAAATACATTTTTTCATACTTTAGCTGTTAATTACAACATTCCATATAAAATATCAGATATGACTACACTTGATGATAAATCTTCAGATAGTTACATTAAAAATTATTTTGCTCCTTATGTTCCTGCTATTGTAGTTTTAGCTTATGATGGATTTTACGTTTATTCTCAAGAAAATCATAGTGGAACGTACGAATACGAATTGTCTTCAAAAATTCCATATACTTATGAAGCAAAAAATGGGCAGTATTCGGTTGGTTACACATTAGGAAATGATATTTATTTGTATTATGATGGCAATTGTTATTCTGGTAAATTAAGTTATAATGATTTAGAAAGTATAAAAACAGAATATCAAAATAATTTTGTAGGGTATACTCCTAAAGAAGTTTCAACTTTAACCTCAGATATTTCTATGATACTTTATGCATTACAGCAATCTACACCAATAGAACTAGAAGACAATATTATTCCTACTGCCGGAGTAAATAACTTTTTACAAGATTATGAAAGAGATGCAAACGGAAAATATACTGTTGGTAAATTTCACGAAAACAGAAGAAAAACAATAATTAATATTTTATCGGCTTGTTTAAGAGAAGAAATTAATGAACATAACAGATTTGCAGATATGCTTGGTAGTACTTATGATTTCTATTTACCAGAGATTACAAATGATGATTGGGTAAATACAATTAATGATATAACTGTTATGGCATTTGTTCAAGGAATTCCTTTAGGTACATTAAAAGGTGTGTATTATAATAATTATGCTTTGGGTGGTTCACAAATTGTAAAGAAAGATTATTTGTATGGTGCAACTTATGCTTCATCTGGTGCTAAACTTTATCATACAAAAGATTGTGAATTAATAAAGAATGATGCGTACGATGTTATATTTATAGATGAAGATGATGCTATACAAAATGGATATGTTCCATGTCAATTATGCAATTAAAACCTGTATTTGAAAATATCAAATATAGGTTTTATTTTTTGCTCTTTAATTGAAAAAAGAAAGAAATTCTGCTAAAATTAAATAAGATTTAGAGGTCTATAATTAAATTATAATAACTAGGCAGATGATTTTGATATATTTTTATGGAGCGAGATTTATGGATGAGAATAGAGAAAATTTTCCAAGTGAAAGAATTAAAGAGGATTTAAAAAAGCTTCCTGAGAGACCAGGGGTTTATATTATGAAAGATAAAAACGATAACATCTTATATGTCGGTAAAGCCGTTATTTTAAAAAATAGGGTAAGACAGTATTTTCAAAAGACAAATAAAACGGAGCGAATTAAAAAGATGGTTTCGCAAATTGATCATTTTGAGTATATCGTTGTTGATAGTGAGATGGAAGCTCTTATCTTAGAGTGCAATCTTATAAAGCTTCACAGACCGAAATATAACGTTTTATTAAAAGACGATAAGATGTATCCATATATTAAAATAACTTTAAATGAAGATTATCCTACAGTTAGAATTACGAGAAAAAAATTTAACGATGGTGCGAAATATTTTGGACCATATACGAATGCTTTTGCTGTTAAAGAAACAGTTGAGTTTTTGAATAAGACTTTTAAGCTTAAACATTGTAGAAAGATTTTTAAAGATGGAAAATATGAGACACCTTGTTTAAATTATCATATAAAAAGATGCATGGGAATATGCCAAGGTAATGTTTCAAAAGAAGAATATATGAAAGTTATTAATCAAGTTATAGATGTTTTAGATGGCAAATCTGAAGCACTAATTAAGAAAATAGATGCTGATATGCAAAAGGCTTCTTCTGAACTAAATTTTGAAAAGGCAGCAGAGTTAAGAGATAAAAAGATTAGTTTAGAGAATTTGATGCAGAAGCAAAAAATGGATTCGTTTAGTGAGAATAATATTGATGTAATTGGAATTGTGAAATATTTAGATAAAGCTTCGATAGAAGTTTTTAATATTAGAAATAGTAGAATGATTGGCGGAGAAAATTTTATTTTAAAAGATGTAGAAGAATTTTCTGAAAGCGATTTAATTTTTGATTTTATGAAGCAGTATTATAACGATGGAAATGTGCCAGATAAGATAATGTTTAGATATGAATTTCCTGATATGGAGCTTGCTAGAAATTTGCTTATGAAGATTGGTAATAAGAAAAATTTAGAATTCAAAATTCCAAAACGTGGTGAAAAAGTTAAGCTTATAGATATGGCAGAAAGGAATGCAAAAATTTCTATGCAAAATAAAACTGACTCGATTGAAAACGAAGGACTTCTTGTGGAGCTTATGAACTTACTTCATTTGAAAGAGTTGCCAAAGAGGATAGAGAGTTTTGATATCTCAAACATTTCTGGTACTGATACCGTTGCTGGTATAGTTGTTTTTGAAAATGCTAAGCCGAAGAAATCTGATTATAGAAGAATAAAGATTAAAACTGTTGAAGGGCAAAACGATGTTGGATGTATGCGTGAAGTTTTGATGCGTAGATTAAAGTATTGCAAAGAAGATTTTGATGGTAAGTCTCCTTATAGTTCGTCACCTAACTTAATTTTAATGGATGGTGGTATTTCTCAAGTAAGAGTTGCTAAAAATGTTGTGCGTGAGTATGGGCTTACTATACCTGTGTTTGGTATGGTTAAAGACGGTAAGCATAGAACTAGGACTATAGTTGATGAAGATGGAAGAGAGTATGAAATAAAGTCTAACGAACTTTTTAACTTAGTTACTTTTTTGCAAGATGAGGTTCATAATACGGCTATTGAATATCATAGAAAATTGAGACAAAATAGGGTGAGAGAATCAGAGCTTGATAAGGTGGACGGCATTGGTGAAAAAAAGAAAAAAGCTCTTTTGCAAAGGTTTAAATCTGTAAGAAAAATAAAAGAAGCAAGTGTTGAAGAGCTATGCCTGGTTGACGGAATTAATGAAGAACTTGCACAAAGGATTTTGTATACGTTAGAATAAAGAATTTGAAAGAAAAACCCCTTCTTAGCGAAGTGCTAAGAAGGGGTTTTTTAACAATTATTAGCAAGAATTGAAAAAAGTATTAAAGATAGCAAATTTTTTCAAAATTTTGAAAAAATTTGACTAAAATATATGATTTCTATTTTTAAGTTGATTATAAAATGAACAAGTTATATAATTTATATATGTTGTAGAGATTTTACTAAGGAGGAAAGATGATGAAATTAGATTTAAGCAATTCGGGAATATCTGAAAAAGAGATTTTAAAGTATAAAAAAGAAGTTTTAAAGGCACATACTAATCTTCATGAAAAGCAAGGAGCTGGAAGTGATTTTCTAGGATGGGTTAATCTTAAGCTTGATGTCCAAGAGCTAGAGAAGATAAAGGTTGCTGCAAGTAAGATTAGAAAGCAATCTGATGTGCTTATTGTTATAGGTATTGGTGGTTCATATTTAGGTTCAAAAGCAGTTATAGATGCACTATCTCATACTTTCAATCCTAAGAATGTTATTTTCGCTGGAAATAATATGAGTTCAGATTATCTAAATGATTTGCTAGATTATATTAAAGATAAAGACATTTCTTTAAATGTTATATCTAAATCTGGTACAACTATAGAGCCAGCTTTGACTTTTAAAGTATTAAGAAAATATATAGAAGAAAAATATGGAGAAGATAAAGCAAAAGACAGAATCTTTGTTACGACTGATAAAGAAAAAGGTGTATTAAAGAAGTTAGCTGATGAGAAAGGTTATGAGACTTTTGTAGTTCCTGATGATATTGGTGGTAGATATTCTGTGTTTACAGCGGTTGGGCTACTTCCAATAGCAAGTGCTGGAATTAATATTGATAGACTTCTTGATGGTGTTTATTCAGCAGAAAAGAAGTATTCTTCTTTAGAAAATAATGATTGCTACGATTATGCAGTTGCAAGAAATATTATGTATAAAAAGAAAAAGAAGATTGAGCTTTTAGTAAATTACGAACCAAAATTACATTATATAAGTGAGTGGTGGAAACAATTATTTGGTGAGAGTGAAGGTAAAGAGGAAAAAGGAATTTTTCCTGCAAGTGTAGATAATACAACAGATTTGCACTCGATGGGGCAATATATTCAAGAAGGTGAGAGAATTCTTTTTGAAACTGTAATAAATATAAAGAAACCATATAGAGACTTTACTTTGACTTGTGAAGAAGGTTCACCAGATGCACTTGATTATTTAAATGGAAAAACTTTAAATGAAATCAATCATAAAGCTATGGAAGGAACTGTGATTGCTCATGTTAACGGAAAGGTTCCAAATATAATGATTGAAGTAGACAAGCTTGATGAATTTAATTTAGGAGAACTTTTATATTTCTTTGAAAAGGCTTGTGGCATAAGTGGTCACTTGCTTGGAGTAAATCCGTTTAATCAACCTGGTGTAGAAGCATATAAGAAAGAAATGTTTAGACTTTTAGGTAGAAAATAATGCATATAAAACCCCCTCACTAAAATTAGTGAGGGGTTTTTAGTTATCTAAGAAGCTTCGCTCGAATGAACCTCTTCAACCGGACAATAAAAGAATCGCGAGGTTCAACAGTTTGCGCATATCTAAATTCTTTAGGAATATCGAACGTAGGATAAAGTCGCTTGTCGTTGAACAAAATCGAATCTCTTATTGCTGAAGAAGGATACTGGCTGGCAATTCGCTCGTAATCGTCATAGTATTTCATCACACGCCGCCTCCTTAAATTTATTTGACAATTCAAATATAACATAGATTATGTATTTTTGTCAATGTCAATCATTTTTGAAAATGTCCTAAAAATTTTTAAACATTAGCACTAATTTTTAAAAAGAATTAGTGCTAATTTCTTCTAAAAGTTTTAGTTTTTCATGTTGCTTTTTAACAAACTCTTCAAAGGATTTTGCTTTCCATGGATGGATCATTTTTGGTATGTAAATGTATTGTACTTTTGTTTCTTGAATATCATCAAAATTCTCTGAAAATGCTTGCTTTTTTGGTATTTCTTGTAATGCAAATATGCTTTCTTCAACAGTAGCAAACAAACTTCCGTCAAGAGCTTCAAGTACCATACATTTTGTTCCTTTTCCAAAAAATATTGGAGTTCCTCGTGAATTAACAAATCTGTAATATTTTTTCTTAAACTGTATGGAGTGACCGCTATCTACAACTCTTGGAGTTAAAATTGCTAATGTTAAATTAATTTTCTTCTCATCTAGTTGCTTATCGAAGATATTTTTGGTATTATCTTCTTGTAAAGCAAATTGTGCATTGTATTTAGGAATAAAGTTTTTAAGATATTCGTTAGCTTCTTCAATTGAGGCAATTTTATCCAGTCTTAAGTAGACATTAAGACGGTTTTGAAATGTTCCGAATAGTCTTTCAATTCTTGGCTTAAATTCAGGCACACTGCTTGTTTCAATTAGTATTCCTAATTGTTTAGCGGCATAGGAATATTGAGTAAAAGTATCTGTCTCAATGGGATGGGTACTTTTCTTTTTGTAAGTAAAAACAGTTCTCTTATCTGTTTTTATCTTATGAGGTATTCCATATGTTTCAAGCATTTGTTTTGTTACTTGGTAATAACCTTTTAATGTTTCTTGTTTATCAAAATATGCTCCAACAACTTTACCAGTTGAATCGTCAATTGCAGCATGAAGCGTACATTTTTCTTTGCCGAACCAAATATGTAAAGAGGCATCCATTTGTATTTCTTCACCAAAATAAACACATCTTGGTTGCCTTGGATGAGCATTTTCAACTTCAACGATTTTGTTTTGAATTGCCTTAATTTCTGTCTTTTTGGTTTGTTTCTTTTGTAACTTTATTAGCTCTTTCTTAACTGCTTTTCTGGTACATTTATGAGCCTTAGGTGACAATATATATGCTTCTCTTAGTATGTTTCTAACTTCATCAACGGAAATATTAATATCTTCTCTTTCAGCTAAAAGTTCTGAAAAAAGTGTGTAAGTACAGTCAAAATATTTTGAAGTATATAAATCCACTAAATATTGTTTAAACTCAAGAGTAAGAGCGTGTTTTGGCTTTCTACCTCTGTTTCCATGTACAAAAAATTCTTTGCCAAATTCTTTGTAACCAATTATTAACCTATTTACTTGTCTAATGCTTAGTCCTAATCGTAGTGCAGCTTGTTGTTTATTGCCATTTGTTTCAACTAGTTTCTTTATTACTTTGTATTTTTCTAATTCATTCATTCTAAGTTCTACCTTTCTCATAATTCCTCCTAACTTGATGTATTATACCAAGTTAGAAATCTGTAGTATATATTTTGGGACATTTTCATATCGGATTACTTAGGACATTATCACAAATGAATCATAGATTATTCATACTTGAATAAAAAATGTTTGACACTCATTTAAAACGGTGCTAAAATGTATTATGTTGATGTGAGGACAAAGTAAGTTATTGAAACTCCTTTAGAGATGGTTTGTCACCGGCTGAAAGCAAACCTAGGATAGATAGCCCAAAAACTACCCTCGTTGTTGCATCACGTTGATTACGTTATAATCATAAATTAAGATAAATTTAGGATGGAACCGTGCGATATATAAGCACTCCTAATGTTTTGGAAACAAAGCATTTGGAGTGCTTTTGTTTTTCAAAAGGAAAAGAAAAGGAGGAATTTAAATGATTAAAATTACATTAAAAGATGGCTCTGTTATGGAGCAAGAAGCAGGGCTTTCTATTTATGAAGTTGCTCAAAAAATTAGTGAAAGGTTAGCTAAAGTTGCAACTTCTGCACTTTTAGATGGTGAAGTTGTTGATTTGAGAACTATTTTGGATAAGGATTGTTCACTTAGTATTTTAACTTTTGACGATGAAGAAGGAAAAGGTGCATATAGACACACAACTTCTCATATTATGGCACAAGCTGTTAAAAAGTTATTTCCAAATGCAAAGCTTGCTATAGGTCCATCTATTGAAAATGGTTTTTATTATGATTATGATGTTGAAAAACCATTTTCACCAGAAGATTTAGAAAATATTGAAAAGGAAATGAAGAAAATTTGCGATGAAGATTTGAAATTAGAAAGGTTTACTCTTCCAAGAGATGAAGCTTTAAAGCTTATGAAAGATTTGGATGAGCCTTATAAGGTTGAACTTATTGAGGAGTTACCTGAGGGAGAAGAGATTTCTTTTTATAAACAAGGTGACTATGTTGATTTGTGTGCAGGCCCACATCTTATGAGTACAGGTTTAGTTAAAGCTTTTAAATTAACTTCATCTTCAGGTGCTTATTGGAGAGGTAATGAAAAAAATAAGATGCTTCAAAGAATTTATGGAACATCTTTCCCTAAAAAATCTGAGTTAGATAATTATTTAGCTTTGATAGAAGAAGCTAAAAAGAGGGATCATAGAAAACTTGGTAAGGAGTTAGAGTTGTTTTTCTTTGATGAAACAGCGCCAGGTATGGCTTACTGGCTTCCAAAGGGATTTACTATGATGAATGTTCTTATTGATTTTTGGAGAAAAGAACACAAAAAATATGGATATCAAGAGTTTTCTGGCCCACAATTAAATAGTAGTAGTCTTTGGAAAACATCAGGACATTGGGATCACTATAAAGAGGACATGTTTGTTTTGACAGATGCGGATGGAAATGAGCAAGCTTTAAAGCCAATGAACTGTCCAAATTCAATTAAAGTATATCAAACAAAGATGAGAAGTTATAAAGACTTACCACTTCGTTTTAATGATGTTGACGTTATTCATAGAAATGAAAAGTCTGGTCAATTGAATGGTTTATTTAGAGTTAGAATGTTTAGACAAGACGATTCTCATAACTATGTAAGAGAAGATCAAATTGGCAGTGAAATTAAGAGTATTCTTGAACTTACTAAAAAGTTATATTCTGTTTTTGGACTAGAGTATGTTTTAACTTTGTCTACAAGACCAGATGATTATATGGGAGAAATTGAAACTTGGAATAAAGCAGAAGCTGACCTAAAGAAGGTTATGAATGAAATTTGTGGTGACGACAATTATAGAATTAATGAGGGCGACGGAGCTTTTTATGGTCCTAAGATAGATATCAAGATGAAGGATTGTTTGGGAAGAGAATGGCAAATGGGTACTGTTCAATTAGACTTCCAATTACCACAAAGATTTGATTTGTACTATATAGATGAAAATGGTGAGAAGAAGACTCCTATTATGATTCATAGAGCAATATTTGGTTCTTTTGATAGATTTATTGGTATTATAACTGAGCATTTTGCAGGTGCTTTCCCAACATGGCTTGCACCAGTTCAAGTAAAGGTATTGCCAATTTCTACTGAAAAGCATGCTGATTATGCTAGAAAGTTAGTTGATGAGTTAACTGATAAAGGATTTAGAATTGAGATTGACGATAGAAATGAGAAGATTGGGTATAAGATTAGAGAGGCCCAACTTCAAAAGGTTCCTTATATGCTTGTTGTTGGTGATAAGGAGATTGAAAATAATCAAGTTGGAGTTCGTTCTAGAAAGGACGGAGATATTGGGTCGATGAGCCTTAGTGACTTTGAAGAAAAATTAGATAGAGAAGTTAGAAATTTTGAAAGATAATGTTGAATGAGAAAAAGGGACGGAGGAAAATTCTCACTTTTGAGAAAAAGGGACGGACCT
>OIEN01000652.1_pt1 | contig 19576 bp, 19 predicted proteins | sample 1581741 | NCBI WGS metagenome assembly OIEN01 (sample SAMN01760944, study PRJEB22395) | human gut metagenome | reverse complement strand
AACCTATAAAGAGAATTGGCTTTTTTATTTTGTCCTCTTTATAGGTTACATTTTAGTGCTAATTTTCACTTTTTATATTTTCAGTTATTGTTTTTAAATTGTTAAAATCATAATTTAAGGAAGCATCAAAAGAATTATATTTTTGAATAACTCCACCAACAACCATATTATTTAATTTACGAAATCTTATTATTAAATCTCTTATATTTTTTTCAAAATCTTTATAATAATTATAAGAGTTATCAACTTCGTCTAGTGATGTCACAGTAATATCTCTTATATTAATATACTCTTTTTCTAAAGAAGATAATATCATATTAATTTTATATATTTCTTCATAAAGATTAATGGTGTCAATTTTAATTTTTTCCTTGTTCATGATATCCCCCTTTTTTTATTTATGCCCATTTACTATTACTTTTGGTTGAAGAATCATATACTTTTGTTCTGGTTTTTGAAGGTTTTGCATCTCGTACATAGCCAGGAGTACTGCTTGGATTAGGAGTTGATTTTGTTTGTGTTATTGTTTTTCCACTTGGAGTTGTTATTGTCCTATGACTTATGTGAATAGTATTTTTTTCCGTGGAATCATGTATCCCATAATAATCATTTGAAAAATCATTTTTTGCATCTCGTACATAACCAGGAGTACTATCTGCTGTTGGTGTTGATATAGTTCGTGTTATTGTTTTTCCACTTGAAGTTGTTATTTTCTCATGTCTTGTTGTAACCCCGCTTTTAGATGAGCTTGAAGGATCGTTTGATTCTTGAATATTCTTAGTCGAAGGATCACGACCTGAACCAGATGGTGAAGATATTGGTTTATATTTACCATTTTTATCAGCACCCAAAATACCATACATCTTATTAAGATCGTTTGAGCCTGCTAAAATTGGTTGCCCCGTATTAGGATCTGTTTTATGCCAACCACATCCATCTGGTCCACATTGCCATTTATAACCTGCCGCTTCTAATTTTGCTTTTTCCTCAGCTGTTAAATTTGTTAAATTAACTTGACCTGTTTGGTTACCGTTTGGATAAGGAGATGTCTTTTGTGAACTGATTGATGGAGATGAACCACCAGTACCTCCAAAATAACCAGAACCTCCAGTATAACCACCAGCAATTCCTGAACTGCTAGATATATTAGTACCTATTCCTGTTGCTCCACCTGTTACTGTGCCTACTGTAATACCTAATAAAGAGGCTATTTCATTTGCAAACTCTTGATTAAATGATTTTGCTATTGCTTGTGTTGTTAAATCGTATTCTTGTGCTACATTAGTAGCTAAAAAATTTGCAAGCAACATTAATTGATCATACGTATTTGTAAAAATCTTATTTAAGGATGTATTTACTGCACTTGAATCTAATCCACTAACTCTTAAACATTCGTTTCCCGCTGTAATGGCATGGCTACATTCATTTTGAAATGTTGTTAAAATATTCGTGGCATCTTTTTTTAGATTTAGGGCACAGTTTAATAATTGCTCACTGTCAACATATACATTATTCATCTATCACACCTCCTATAATCCCTGGATATCATTTGTAATCTTATTTTGTGTTGCTACTATATTGTCAATCGCTTGTTTGTAAGTTGCTCCAAGTAATTGCAATGCTTTTATTGCTTGTTGCATTGTTACATCCATCTGTTCAACTTTAACAATGTATGCTTCACAGTCTTTTCCCATCCAAGATTCTCTTATTTTTGTTATTTCTGTTGTTTTAACTGAATTCCATAGTTCACTGATTTTTTGCGATGAGGTGTTGATCTTTGTTACAATATTATTTAATTCATCAATTGATAAAGATATTTTTGCCATATCTCATTCCTCACTTTCCTACTTTTATATTATTAGAATACCACATATTTTAATAACTATCAATAGAATTTTTAAAATTAAATTAAATTACTTTTCACAGAATGTTTCAAAGGAACTATAACGCGAGAGCAAAGGAAAAACATATAAAGATTTATTTGTTTTCCATATTCTTTATATGTTCTATTCCTTTTTCTGTAACCATTCTACCTCGTGTGGTTCTTTTGAGCAACCCAGTTTGTAATAGATAAGGTTCGTATACGTCTTCAATTGTTGTGGCTTCTTCGCCAATGGAATTGGCTATGGCATCTATTCCTACTGGTCCTCCATTAAATTTTTCGATGATTGATTTTAATAAGTTGTAGTCTGTTTCATCTAAGCCTAATTCATCTACTTTCAATCTGTTTAGGGCTGTCTTCATGATGCTTAAATCGATATAACCTTTGCCTTCAACTAAGGCATAATCTCTTACTCTTTTAAATAAGCGGTTTGCTATTCTTGGGGTGCCACGACTTCTTTTTGCGAGTTCTATGGCTGCATCATCATCGATATTTGTATCTAATACTCTTGATGTTCTTTTTATTATTTTAAATAGTTCTTCTTCATTATAGTAGTTTAATTTGCATACTATTCCAAATCTATCTCTTAATGGGCTTGATAGGTCTCCAGCTCTGGTGGTTGCTCCAACTAGAGTAAATGGTGGTAGGTTTATTTTGATATTGCGACTGCTTCCATCATTGCCAATAATAATGTCTAGGGAAAAATCTTCCATGGCAGGATATAATATTTCTTCAATATATCTTGGTATTCTGTGTATTTCGTCAATAAATAGGACATCATTTGGTTCAATTGAGGATAGAATCGCGGCTAAATCACCACTTTTTTCTATGGATGGTCCAGAGGCTGTTTTTAAATTACTGCCTAGTTCGTTAGCAATGATGGTTGCTAATGTTGTTTTTCCTAGGCCTGGTGGCCCATATAATAAAACATGATCTAATGATTCACTTCTCATGATTGCACTTTTGATAAATACGTTAATGTTATTTTTTACGTCTTCTTGTCCAATGTATTCATCTAGGCTATCAGGTCTAATTGTTTTTTCAAAGGTATCTTCTTTTAATTCTTTAGAAGTTACTACTCTGTCTTCTTCCATATTTGTTTCCTTTCTATTTAATATTTTTTTAGAATCTTTCTTTTTATTAGGAAGTTGTATTCGGCTTCAAACATTTCGTTGCTGGATTCTTTTTCATTTAGGTGTTTACTTGTTTCTTCTATTTCTTCTTCCCATTTATATATTAAACTGTTATTAAGGTAATTGTTAAAGATAAAATCATATATTAATCTTTGACTGATAATGTCGGCATATCTTCTCATGGGTGAACTGCTGTGTGAATAGGTATTCATGTTTAAGCCAAAATGGCCTTCGTTGTCAATGGAATAATATGCTGTTCGCGATAATATATCTGCAATGTTTCTTACGTTGGAACAGTTTAATTCGTTTAGGTGAAGGTTGTTACTGTTGATATAGTCGTAATACATTTTTAGTTTGTCATTTAATTCTTCTTTGCTTAATCTTTTGCTGTTTCTATACATGAATGGCATATCAATTTGCGTAAAATACTCGGCTGTTAGGTGATTGACTAAAATCATTAATTCTTGGATGATGCTGGCTGATAAGTTATTCAAGGTGCTTTCTTTTGGCTCTACGCTGTAATTTAGTCTGTCTAATCTGTTTTGGATGTTACGATATATTTCTTTGCTGGCGTTTTCGCGTTTTAATTTGTCTGTGATTAGGTAGGCGTTGAATAGGATGTTATTGTCATTTTCATCTTTGATTAGTCGGTCCGCCCACTGGTAAGAATAATTTTCTTTGATGCAAATGAGGCTTTTATATATTTTTAGGTAATCTAAAATATTATTACCTATGAAATCAAAGTTGGAATCTAAATTTATTTCGTATGTAATGGCATTTTTTATGCTTTTTTTGTTAAGGGAACACATGAATGTTGTTATTTCATCAGGTATCATAGGGACGCTGCAGTCTTGTAAGTATAATGTTTCTCCTCTTAGGTATGCTTCATTGTTAATGTTGCTTGTTTTTTTGATATAGGAAGGGATATCTACGATGTGGATATATAATTTATAGTTACCATTTGGTAGTTCTAAAATGTAGAAGGCATCATCAAATAGGTTGGTTTTTGCTCCGTCTATGGTTATTGTGTTTTGTTGAGTGAGGTCTACTCTGTTATCTAGATTTTGATAAATACTGGGTATTTCTTCTATAACATGTTGAGGAAAATGATATTTAATGCGATATTTTTTGCCTAATTCTTTTTTGGTAACGTGATCACTCATTTCTATGATGTTGAATATTTTTTTGATATGCCAAGAATTTTTGCAAGGGCTTTTGTTTATCATTTGTAAGTATTTGCCTTTGTTTTTTGTTAGGTCTTGGGGTTTCATGTTATATAAAAAAAGTTCTAGGATTTTTTCATAGTAGTTAATATCCGGATTGTTTTTTGGTAATTTTAGATAATAATCTAAAACTTCTTCTAGGGCATCTTTAAATTCTTTAACACCATTTGGTTTAGATAGTACAAAGTATTTTATTAATTCATAATCTTTATAATAGAAAATTAGAAACATGAGTATTTGGTAGTCATCAGTGGTAAAACTGGTATCATCATTACTTATTTCAATTACTTTTTTTATTTTCTTTATTTTTTCTTTGTCTTTTACTAGAATGCTTAGGTTGTTGATGATGGTTATTGCTCCGTCAATATCGTTTTCTAGAATGTTTTTGGCCAAGGCTTTTCCTATTTTTGTGATGGTTTTATAAAAGTTGTTTAATAGTTCGGTATAGATATTATCAACATGGATGAATTCTTCCTCTTTTAGGTATTCTTCGATTTTTTTGTTTTTCATAGGTACTGAATGGATGAATTCTTCCTCTTTTAGGTATTCTTCGATTTTTTTGTTTTTCATAGGTACTGATACCTCCTTTAGTTATTTTCTTCATCTGTACTAAGTATTTTTAGGAATGCTTCATCAGGTATTTCAACGCGTCCTATTTGTTTCATTTTCTTTTTGCCTTCTTTTTGTTTTTCAAGTAATTTTCTTTTTCTCGAAACGTCGCCTCCATAGCATTTTGCTAAGACGTTTTTTCTCATGGCTTTTATGTCCGCTCGAGAGATAACTTTGCTACCAATGACCGCTTGAATAGGTATTTCAAACATTTGCCTTGGTATGATGTTTTTGAGGTTTTCTACGATAATTCTTCCTCTTTTGTAGGCAAATTCTTTGTGTACTATGACGCTTAAGGCATCAACGGCTTCGCCATTTACTAGGATATCTAATTTAACTAAATCTGATTCTTTGTAACCAATTAGTTCGTAGTCAAATGATGCATATCCTTTGGTGGAACTTTTTAGCTTGTCAAAGAAATCATAAACAATTTCGGCAAGAGGGATTTCATAGTGAATATTTACTCTCTTTGTATCAATATATTCCATGTTTAGATAGGTTCCACGTTTGTCTTGACATAGTTCCATGATGCTACCAATATATTCGCTTGGAACAAAAATACTGGTTTTTACATATGGTTCTTTAACCGTTTTGATTTTTGTTTTATCAGGGAACTTAGATGGATTGTCTATTGTAACAACAGTGTTATCAGTTAGGGTTAGTTCATATATAACTGAAGGGGATGTTGCAATTAATTCAATATTAAACTCTCGTTCTATTCTTTCTTTAATGATTTCCATGTGTAATAGGCCAAGAAAACCAGTTCGATAACCAAAGCCTAAGGAAATAGAGGTTTCTGGTTCAAATGTTAGGGCAGCATCGTTTAATTTTAATTTTTCTAAGGCTTCTTTTAGGTTAGGATATTTCTTTGAATCAATTGGATAGAGTCCACAGAAAACCGATGGTTTGATTACTTTATAACCTTCTAGTGGGGTTATATCTTTGTTCTTTTCGTGAGTTATAGTATCTCCTACTTTTACTAAGGTAATATCTTTGATGGATGCGGTAATGAAACCAACTTCTCCTGAAGATAGCATTTCTTGCTTTTCTTCTTTAGGTGTATGAACACCAAGTGATACTATATCATAGCATGCTCCGGTGGATAACATTTTTATTCTATCTGTATTTTTTAAGGTTCCTTGGGCAATTTTTATTAGGGCTACGACTCCACGATATGAATCAAAATAGCTATCAAAAATAAGGGCTTTTAGTGGGGCTTCATCATCTCTTTTTGGCCCTGGTATTTTCTTGATTATGGATTCAAGTAATTTATTTATGCCTTCACCTGTTTTGGCTGAGACTGATATGATTTCTTCTTCAGTAAAGCCAAATGTGTCAATCAATTCTTGCTTTCTTAAAGGGACGTCTGCGTTAGGTAAATCTATTTTGTTGATGACTGGTACGATGACTAAATTGTTTTCTAAGGCTAGATAAACGTTAGCTAAGGTTTGAGCTTCAATTCCTTGCGTGGCATCTACGACTAAAACAGCACCTTCACAAGCCGCTAAACTTCTACTTACTTCATAAGTAAAATCAACGTGGCCTGGGGTATCAATTAGATTTAATATGTATTCTTCATTGTTAAAGTTATATTTTAGTCTAACTGCATTTAGTTTGATTGTGATGCCTCTTTCTCTTTCAATATCCATATTATCAAGTAATTGGTCTTTCATTTCTCTTTTTGATATTGCATTAGTTGCTTCTAAAATGCGGTCGGCAAGTGTGCTTTTACCATGATCGATATGGGCTATAATGCTAAAATTTCTAATATTATTTTTTATACTTTCTTTCATATTCAAATCTCACCTATAGAAATAATTATAATATATTTTTTTCAAAAAGTATATTAAATTATACTAGAAGTAGACACTTTTAGAAAAAAAAGAAACTCTATTTTTTATTTAAGAGTTTCTTATCTATATAAACGCAAATCTTTTGCGATTCGCGGACACATAAACTATGTTTCATATCCTTAAATATTATATTCAAAATTGATAATCATATGACTGTTTTTTTATTTTTTATTTAATTATTTTATATTATATTAATTCATATTCTCTAGCAATTATTCTCTCATCAGAGCAATATTTAATTACATATTTATTATCTTGTTTGCAAATAATAATTCCTACTGTATTATTTTCTTCAATAGTTTTTATATTCTTATCTATATAATTCATATAAGTCATAATTTGTCCAGTATGCTCTTTCTTAAGTTCTGTTATCTTTAATTCTACGACTACATAACACCTATATTTAATATTATAAAGTAATAAATCAATATAGTTGTATCTATTACCTAATTTAATTGGATATTCACTTTTTATAAAAGTAAACCCTATTCCTAATTCTTCTAAAAAGTTTTCAATATCTTCCAAAATTAATTTTTGTAATACTTTTTCTGAAAATATATTATACTTATTGTTATTTCTAATCTTAATTGGATTCTTTACAAAATCAACTACATTAGATTCAGTTTGATTTATTATTTTATTTTTAATATCTTCCGGTAATCTTTCATATTCATTAGATTTTATTCTTTCTCTTAATTGTCTAATTGATAAACCATTTAATTCAGAGATTTTAACATAATATTGAAATTTATTATCATCAAACCAAAAAATTTCACAATAGTGACTCCAACTTAATTTGGCAGACAGTGTCTGCCATTTTTTTGATACTTTATAAAATTGTCTCATATTTCTTAAATTTCTTTGACTATATCCTGAGCCTAATTCTTCGGTTAATCTTAATGAATACTCTTTAATAACACTTTCTCCATATTCATTACCTGCTTCTAATAGGAGTTTGCCAACATTATAATATTTTTGAATTTCATATTTGTTTTTACTATAATCTTTTACTTTTTTGTTTAGTTCATTATCAATAAGTTCTTTCTTTATTTCATTGTAGTAATTCATATCTACTCCTTTCTACGGACTACAAGTTTCAATTTTTAATTTATTATTCTTAATCTTAAACATAATACTACCATCTTGATCTGTTCTATATATTTTTGAATCATTTAAAGTGTCCAATACTTCTTTATTTGGATGACCATATCTATTATTCTTTCCAACACTAATTAAACTGTATTTAGGATTTATACTATTTATAAATTCTTCGCTTGATGATGTATTTGAGCCGTGGTGTCCTACTTTAAGTACATCTATATCACTTATATTATATTTATCTAAAATATCTTTTTCTTTCTCTATTCCAGAATCTCCCATAAACATAAATTTGTAACCATCTAACTCTATATAAATAACATTACTATTATCATTTTCATTATCATATTCTTTTGTTTGAAGAAAGTATAATTTGCTATTATCTATATTTAATTCTTTAATGCATGAATAATATTTAATCTTCTTTTTTTCTAATACTTTAATTAGTTCTTTTTCTAAATCATTGTAAGGTCCACAATTAAAGATTACTTTTTCCACTTTGAAATTATTAACTAAGTTAATAGATCCACCTATATGGTCGTAGTCGCCATGTGCTGATTTTCAATTAGTAAGTCGAATACAATGCTTTTATTTATAAAGAAAAAAGATTACTTTTTTGCAATCCCTTCATCTTTATCTTTATTCAAAACTCGATTAATATAATTAAATCCATCATTCATTTTTTCTTCAATTGATATATCTTTACTATAGAGGTTTCTCAATTTAACCATAACTTTACTAGAATCATCTTCAAGTTCATAAAAGCTATCATATCCTCGTTCATTAAATTCAAACATTGTAGAAAATGGTTTATTATTCAAAATAGGATCAGTTACCATCTCACTATATTGCCATACTAAATATGGTGAGTCATATTCACGTCTTGGCGTTTCTGGATGAATTTGTTTCCATTTTTCAAACCATAAAAAATGTAGAGTTTCATGAGCACAAACTTCTAATAATTTAGAATTATCAACGCCTGTACCAATTGAAAAAGAAAAATTGTCTAAATATCTTGGAAAAACCGGAATTAATCCAACAGTTGCACTTATTTCTTTTAAATTATTTGGCCATTTTATATTCAAATATGATGATAACTCCTTAAAATAACTATCATTATATTGTTCCCATAGCGTGTTATATCTTTCAGTTTCATTTTTTATTCTATCTTTATATTTATTATAATAATTAGTAACTATTTCTTCTATCACTTTATAAATTTCATTTCTAGACAGGTTTGTATCCAAATTAGCTAGTTGTGGAAAGTATTTAATTGTAAAATCATGAACGCTTAATGCTTCATTGTTTTCGAAATATGCCCACTTTATAACATCTATGTTTTCTTGCAAAGTCATCTTTTTAAACATAATTTTTGGTAAAGCCATATTATCACATCCTATATCTATTATATCACACAAGTTCATATTCTCTAACAGCAATTCTTTCATCTGAACAATATTCTATAACAAATTTATTTTCTCTTTTGCATATTAATATTCCCATTGTATTGTTATTACTTATTTCTTTTATGTTTTTATCTATGTAATTCATGTATTTTTGAACTTGTGATATATATTCAACTTTAAACTCAGTAACTTTTAATTCTACAACCACATAACAATTAAACTTTATATTAAATAATAACAAATCAATATAATGATTTCTGTCTCCTATTTTAATTTTATATTCACTACCTATAAAACTAAATGAATTACCAAGTTCTTTCATAAAAGATTCAATATCTTCCAAAATTAAATTATGTAATGCTTTCTCAGTAACTATTTCAGTATTATTTCTATTTCTAATTAGTATGGGATTTGGTACTAAATCTTTTACTTCAATTTTATCTTTAGAAACTATTTTGTTTTTGGTTTCAATTGGTATTCTTTGATATTCCTTGTTTTTAATTTTTTCTCTTAATTCTCTTTTAGATAAATTTCTTTCATATGCAATATTAATATAATATATCAATTCATTATCGTCTTTAATTGATAATAATTCAGAATAATGGCTCCAAGACAATTTGGTCGCCAGTGGCGACCATTTTTCATTTTTGAATATTCTATAATATTGTCTAATACGTCTCAATGTTCTCTCGTTATACTTTTTCCCAAACTCAATAACCAGTCTATTTGAATAATCATTTAAAATATTATCTCCATACTTACTGCCAGCTTCATCCAGTAATTTACCAACTTCAAAGTATGTAATAACTTTATGCCTTTCTTTTGAATAATCTTTTACTTTTGAATATATTTCATTATTAATTAATTTATTTTTTATCTCATTGTAATAATTCATGTCTACTCATCCCTATGGACTACAAGTCTCAATTTGTAATTTATCTTTTTTAATTTTAAACATAATACTACCATCTTGATCTGTTCTATATATTTTTGAATCATTTAAAGTGTCCAATACTTCTTTATTTGGATGACCATATCTATTATTCTTTCCAACACTAATTAAACTGTATTTAGGATTTATACTATTTATAAATTCTTCGCTTGATGATGTATTTGAGCCGTGGTGTCCTACTTTAAGTACATCTATATCACTTATATTATATTTATCTAAAATATCTTTTTCTTTCTCTATTCCAGAATCTCCCATAAACATAAATTTGTAACCATCTAACTCTATATAAATAACATTACTATTATCATTTTCATTATCATATTCTTTTGTTTGAAGAAAGTATAATTTGCTATTATCTATATTTAATTCTTTAATGCATGAATAATATTTAATCTTCTTTTTTTCTAATACTTTAATTAGTTCTTTTTCTAAATCATTAAATTCACCACAATTAAAGATTACTTTTTCTACTTTGAAGTTTTCTATTAAATTAATTGATTCTCCCATATGGTCATAGTCTCCATGAGTTAATATTAAATAATCTATCTTGTTAATACCTTTGCTTTTTAGATAAGGGATGATTATATTTTTGCTTATTTCATAATTATAATTACCTCCAGTATCTATTAAAATATTATATTTGTTATGGGGATAATGAAGTAATATGGAGTCGCCTTGTGAAACATCAAGAAATAATATTTCCATATTGGGATTAAAATTGATGCTTATTTTATGAATGAAAATTGTGGTCAATAATGAGATAAAACATTTTTTGTTTATTAAGAGTAAGGTAATTGTTGCATAGTATATTATTATTAAATAGATACTAGGTTTTGCTAACTCTAAAAGCAAATAATTAATATTAGTTAAGGATAATGAGATGCCTTCTAGGATGTCCATGGTAAGTATTAAAAGGCTATCTGTTGGTAATATTAGGGTGATAAAGGCTAAAGGTAATACTATATAACTAATAATTGGTACAAATAATAGGTTGATAAGAATGGATAAAAGGTTTACTTGATAATAATTACTAATGATAATGGGAAAACTTACTAAAAAGGAAATTAGTGAGGTAATAAATAATTTTTTGAAATAATTTTTATGTTTATTAATGATATGGGCAAATATAATTAGATAAAAACTAATTAGATAGGATAATTGAAAACCTAGATTGTAAATATAATATGGGTTGATTAAGACTATTATTATAAATGTTAGCATTATAATATTTTTAGTTTTTATTTTAAAGTTGAATAGTTTGTTTAAAGTTAGTAAGATAAACATAATTCCACTTCTTAGGATAGATGGAGTAAAATCAGTTAAATACATATAAATGATTAGTATTATTATTAAAAAAATGTATTTATAGTATCTGTTGTAACTAACTTTATCTAATAGTTTTAAGATGGTTCCTAGAAGTAATGTTATGTGCATGCCTGAGATGGAGAATAAATGTGATAGACCATTTACTTGATAAGAGTTAAGGACTTCTTTATCTAAATCATTTTTATTGGATAGTATAAAGATGTTTAGGTAGGTATGGGCTTTTTTACGATTAATGTATTTTTGTAATTTATTTTTGTAATGAGTTAGTATTTTGGTGTTGTTTTTTATTTTTGTTATTTCACTTGCGGTTAGGATATAATAAATATTATTATTGTTTAGGTAGGTACGATAATTGAAAAGGTTGGGGACGGTATTTTTACTAGGAAGTTTTAATGTACCTTTTATTTTTACTTTGTCCCCAAGATTAATTTTATCTATTTTTTCATAATAATTTACTAGGATTTTTTCTGTTTTGTTTTTTTCTTTGATAATAAAGGTAGTTTTAGTGTCATATTTTTTGATAGATAAAATATTGCCTTCAAAAGTGCTATCATTTTCTTTATATGTGGTTTTCATGGGTATACTTGTTATAATTAGTGCATAAATAATAAAAGTGATAAATAATATGAATGTGTATTTTTGTTTAAGGTTTAAAATAGTCTTTAATTTTCTCATATATTGTGGTTCCAATGCCCTTTACTTTGAGTAAGTCTTCAACGGTGTTAAATCCATATTGATTTTTGTAGTCCAATATAGATTTTGCTTTTGTTTCTCCTAAGCCGGGGACAGTTTTTAATTCTTCTATGGTACATGATTTTAGTGATATTTTATTTTCTATTTTGCTTACTTGGTTTTCTTCTTCAATGTTACTAGTATTGGAGGTGGAATTAAGGCATGAATCGTTTTTGATGTCTGGGCATACACATTCTTTTTCAATTGTTTTAGTAATGGTTCGGTCCTTTTTGCTATTACTAACTTCTTCATTTGAGTAAATGATTATTACCATTTCATCTTTTATTTTTTTTGATAGATTGATTAATGTGGTGTTGGCTTTGTCAGTGAGTCCCCCTGCTGAATTAATCACATCTATTACCCTACTTTCTTCGCTTAGTTGATATACTCCTGGGTTATTTACTTCTCCTTTAATATCAACTTTGTATAGTAAGCAGTCTTCTGTTTTGTTGATATTTTCTTTGGAAATGTTTTCTTTTTCTATTTTTTCTTCTTTGCTACTTTCTAATGTAACTGCTGTAACTACATTATTATTAAGTTTAATTTTAGCAATTAGAGAAATAATAATAATAATTAAACCTAAAATGCCACTTAATAGGTAAATGTGTTTTTTTATGAATTTCATTGGTGTTCCTTTCTAGCGGTCTCTAACTATATATATAGTCAAAAAAAATGGAGATTACTTTTTTTTTCTAAAATTTCTTTATTTTTTTAAAAATTTGACACTTAAAAATGTAAAGTTTTAGTACTTATGGTTAATTTATCAACGATGATTTATTTTGGTTATAGTGATGAATATAGTACAAAATAGGTTGTGTGGAATATTTTGTTTTTTAGTTAGTGATTAGCACTATGAGGTGAACAAACAAAAAAAATACTTAAGGTTATTAAGTACTTAATTTTTAATATTTTTTTGAATATTCTAATCTTAGTTTGTCAGCGACGGTTACAATAAACTCTGAGTTAGTTGGTTTTGCTTTATCAAAGTCAACACTGTGCCCGAAGAGTTCTTCCATGTAATCAATGCTACCTCTATTCCAACTTACTTCAATTGCATGTCTTATTGCTCTTTCTACTCTTGATACTGTTGTATCATATTTCATGGCAATTTCAGGATATAGTTCTTTTGTGATGCCTCCAATAATACTAGGATTATTGTAAATTAAGCTGATACCTTCACGAATATATTGATATCCTTTGATGTGTGATGGCATACCTAGTTCATGTAACATGTTGGTAATGGATTTATCTAATCCATTTTGATATAAATTAATGGTCTCTCCTTTTGCTTTATTAGTTGTTTCAAGAATTCTTTTTTCTAGTTCGTTTAAATCATATGGTTTTAGGATATAATAGTTTACTCCATATTCACTTACTTTTCTTATTGTATCTGGAGCATTATATGAAGTTTCTACAATTACTTTCTTATTTATATTTTGTTTTTTCATTTCTTCTAATACATATAATCCATCTTTCTTGGGCATGATTAGGTCAAGTAAAATTACATCATAATCGTCCTTTTTCTCTTTAATTAATTTTAAACCTTCTTCTCCATCGTGTGCTCTAAAAGATATAGATATTTGTTCATTTCCACTGAAATATTCCTCTACCATATCTATTAAAGATTCATTATCATCAATCATTAAAACATTAATTTTTTTCATACTACAATTCCTCCTTTATTCTTAAATTTAGTATATTACTTTTTCTAATTTTATACTAGAGTGAATTATGACAAGTTTTGTCGAAAAGTAAAAAAAGAGAAGTATTAGCCACAACTTCTCTAATTTTTTTTATACTGTTTCAATTATTTTTATTATATCTTCTATTTTTGAAGATATTGTGCCAATTAGGACACCATCTAGTTTATTGATATCAAGTATTTTTTTGATATTTTCTTTGTTAACACTTCCTCCATATAATATTTTGAAATCTATATTATCATATTTACTTAATACTTCATAAATATGGTTAATAACAATTTCTATTTCTTTTACTTCAGGTGCTTTACCAGTGCCTATTGCATATATTGGTTCATAAGCTATGATAATTTCTCTTTTTTCATTTAAATCATCGAGTCCTAAAATAGCATGACTTATTTGGTTATTTATTTTTACTAGGGTTTCATCATTGTTATGTTCACTTAATGTTTCACCGACACAAATAATTGGGGTTATTCCATGGTTTAAGCATTGTCTTGTTTTTTCATTGATTATTTCATCGGTTTCATGAAAAAGATTTCTTCTTTCACTGTGGCCGACTAAAGAGTATTTTGCTCCGATGCTATTAAGTTGAATGCTTGATACTTCGCCAGTAAAGGCTCCATTTAATTCGTTGCTGAGGTTTTGGCTACCTATATCATATTTGGTGTTTTTAATAAATGTTTCAATATATAGGTAACTGGGAATGATTATTATTTTGTTATCTGTTTTTACTTTGTTTATTCTTTCGATGTATTCATTTACTAAATCGTAATTTAAATTCATTTTATGATTTAAGGCTATAATTTTAGTCATTTTCTTTAAACACTTCCTTTATGGTATCTACGAGTGGGATAACTATTTTTCTATTTTTTTTGATAGCTGTACGATATACTTCTAATACGGAAGTGGCAAATTTTTCTGATGAATATTTTTCGGCATCAATTCTGGCTTTTTTTCCTAGATTTTTAAGTAGTTCGCGGTCTTGATATAGTTTAGTGATGGCCTCGATGTATTCTTCTAAATTGTTAAATATTATTCCATCAACATTGTTCATTATGGTGCCTGTAAAGCTTTCATCGTTGATGCAGACAACAGGTAATCCTGCGGCCATGGCTTCGATAACTGTTAAGCCTTGTGTTTCTGTTACTGAGGCTGTGGCAAATATATCGGCAATAAGGTAATATTCACTGATGCTATCCCATGGTACTTTTCCTGTAAATATGACATTTTTGCCGAGTTTCCTTTTATAAACATATTCTTTGTAATATCCCATATCCGGACCATCGCCTATAATTAGTAACTTAATTTTTTTGCTTAGTTTTATTAGTTTGTCCATTCCATTGAGAAGTAAATCAATGTTTTTTTCAGTGCCAATTCTTCCTACAAATAATATAACGAAATCATCTTTTGCTATACCTAAACTATTTCTTTTTTCTAAGATGTTTAAGTTTTTGTTGTTTTCTAGGTAAAATTTCTCTATTTCGATACCTGTTGGTATGACATAAACATTTCTATTTACTTTGTATTTTTCTTTAAATAATTCTTTGGTTTTTTCTGTTGGTACGATTAACTCAGATATTGTTTTATCGCAATAAAATAGTGTTAGGTATTCAACAATTTTTTTGCTAGTACCTACAAAATATCCTTTTGTTATATAATGGACATAGTCTTCGTACATGGTATGATATGTATGAACTAAGGGGATGTGAAATTGTTTGGCAATGATTCTAGCAAAGGTGCCTACTCCAAATTCTGTTTGGGAATGGATTACATCTAAGTGCCATTTCCTAATTTTATTCACGATTTTAACTGGATATATGCCTGTTAAACGGTAATCATAAATACCTACGGGAATTCCTGGTATTCTAATTACTTTTTCGTCTTCTTCATACTTATACTTCATATTTTCATTGTTAACTGTTACGATATAAACTGTATGTCCTTGTTTTTCTAAGGCTTTTTTTAACATAACTATACTGGTTGATACTCCATTAATGAATGGTGGATAAGTATCGGTAAATATTCCTATGCGCAAGGTTAATCACTTCCTTTTTTATAAAATGGAATTAGAATTCCTCCAAAAATCATGCCTATATAATATGTTACTACTCTCCAAATGAGCATGATTGATACTAGAACTGAGTTACTTAGGAAGTAGCCATAAAAGTGGAGAAAGCCATATTCTATTCCACCACTTCCTCCTGGAATTGGTACGAATGAGCCAATTAGCATAACATAGCTTACAGCGACAAGGGATGTTATATAATTAATATTAGAGGTAGATCCGATGCCTTTTATTAAGATAATAGGTACACTGTAAAGGAAAACTAAGGCCATGATGTTGACAATGATACCAATTAATACATCTTTTTTGCTTTCTTTTAATATCATGGCGTTTTCATAGAAACTGGTAATATAATCAGTAAATTTTTTCTTGGTTTTTTCTAGGTTTTTAATTATTTTTATTTTAGCTAGAAAGACAAGTAATTTATCGGCAATAAAACTACTTATTTTCTTACCAAAGCTGATAATGAATGAACCTAGCCAAACTAGAAAATTAATAATGAAGCCTAATGTTACTAAATTAGCCATGACATTGTTTTTAGGAAATAGTCCTGTTGCTCGGTTATAGATAACGGCGAAGAGACCTAATATGATTAAGGCTGTTTGGTATAGGATAAAGTTTTGTAAGACGATATTGGTTCCTATTCCATAAGGTATTCCTTCTTGATGTAAGTAATATATTTGGGAAGGTTGTCCGCCTGTGGCAAATGGGGTAATTCCATTAAAAAATTGGGTAATAAAGTTTAATTCAAATGCTTTTTTTAATTTATATTTTTGCTTGTTACATTTGGCCACGATATACAAGCTGATACCTAAGAAAAAACGATATAATACCATTAAGATAATGCCTATTAATAAATAGAATATGTTCATTTTTTGAATGTTGGCTATGACCTCATTGAAGTCATCTTTCAAGGTGAAATATAATATGATAAAAATAACAATAAACATGATTATCATATTTAGGATATATTTAGTTTTACTATTTTTTTTGTTTTCTATATCTTCTTCATTTTTTATTATTTCTTTATTTTCCATCTTCAATAACACTTAATCCTGGTAATGTTTTACCTTCTAAGTATTCAAGTGTTGCTCCACCTCCTGTTGATACATGATAAAATTTGTTAGTATAACCTAATTTATTAACGGATGATGCTGAGTCTCCACCTCCAATTATGGTTTTTATATTGTTTTTGGTTAAGTATTCATAGATAGCTTTTGTCCCATGGCTAAATTTTTCTATTTCAAATACTCCCATTGGACCATTCATAATAACTCTTTTGGCATTTTGTAAATTGTATTCAAATAGTTTTATGGTTTCTCGGCCAATATCAAGGGCTATTTCATTATCTAAAATGCTATCTATGTTTTTGTTGGTAGCATGTGCTTCAGGGCTAATTTCTGTTGCAACAATGGCATCTACTGGTAATACTATTTTATTTTTATAGTTTATTAAGATATTCTTAGCATAGTCTAACGATTCTGTATCTATTAGGGATGAGCCAACATTATAACCTAAAGATGCTAAGAAGGTATAGGCCATTCCTCCGCCAATTAATAGTTTATCGCACTTAGTTATTAGGTTGTCAATTACTTTGATTTTATCACTTACTTTTTTGCCTCCCATAATAACAATAAAAGGTTTTGTGTTTTCTTCTAAGAGGCTGTCTATTTTATTTAGTTCGTTTAAAACTAGAAATCCTACAGCACTTGGAAGTATTTTGGCGATGCCGACATTAGAGGCATGTGCTCTATGTAAGGTACCATAAGCATCATTGATAAATACTTCGCCTAAGGAAGCCCAGTATGAAGCAAGATCCATATCACATGAGCTTTCTTTTTTTGAATTTAAATCTTCATATCTTGTATTTTCTATTAATAATATTTCTTTTTCTTTTAAGTTAGAAGCCATTTTGGTTAGTTCATCACTTCTAGTATCTTTGGAAAATAGAATATTTTTATGGAGTAATTTACCTAATCGAATGCTAACAGGATATAGAGAATTTTTTGCTTTATCGCTTTCTTCTTTGATTTTACCTAAATGAGATAAGATAATTATTTTGCAATTATTTTTAAGTAAATAATTAATTGTATCTAAACTCATTCTAATTCTGGTATCGTCTTCTATAATTCCGTCTTTGATGGGTACATTGTAATCACATCTTAATATTACTTTTTTACTACTTAAATCCATATCTGTTATACTACGCATGTGAATCATCTCTACTTTCTTATTTGATTATAGCATACTTTTTTATGATTTAAAATAATTATTATATTTATTTGACACTTTTAATGGTTAAATACTATTATTTGTTGTTTTTGCTATGCTGTTATAGTTCTTTAGATTGATTAAATGAATAGAAAAAAATAAGATAATAAATGAATCTTATTTTGTTATTGGTTTTTTATTTATCTATTTTTATTTTAAAATTTATACTGGTAAAAAAAAATACCAACTTCTTTTAAAATTGATATTTTCTATACTTAATCCAAAACAATAAAAGTCTGGACAGATTTCCCAATGGTGCTGAAAATAGGACTTGAACCTACGACCTATCCCTTACGAGAGGATTGCTCTACCAACTGAGCTATTTCAGCTTAAAGGCCTAATCGATAGGCTTGCATACATCAACATATTTATTAGTTGGTATTATTTCTTCTAATTCTTTTATACTAAGTTCAATTGCCGAATTGCAACTACCACAGGCTGGGAAGACGGTATCATATTTTTTTAGGGATATGTCTAAGTAGATATCTGCTTCTTCTTTTAAACCAAAGGGACATATTCCTCCAACAGGATGTCCTGTATGAATTAAGGCTTCGTCTTTGTTTAGCATTCTTGGTTTAAAACCAAATGTATTTTTAAATTTAGCATTATCTAGTTTCATATTGCCCGCCATAAGGATAAGCATTATTTTATCTTCACCATTTTTTAAGGAAATGGTTTTGGCTATTCTTTCGGGTAATGTATTTAAGGCATTAGCTGCCTCTAAAACAGTGGCACTGCTTTCATTTAGTATAATTATATCTTTATCTTTGTTATATTTTTTTAAATGATTTTTTACACTTGTAATACTCATATTAACCTCTTATTTTTTAATAAGTTTTTTATTATTGGTACTATTATTTATTTTATCTAATTCATTTTTTATTTCTTCTTTGTGTTTTATAAAATATCTATTTAAATTAAAATATTCTTTGTCTTTATTGCAATAAGCAAGGGATGTTATGAAACCTTTGATATAATGAATATCTTTAGTTCTAGTAACATCGGTTAAGTAAACGCATCGATTGTTTTCAAAACCACTGCTGATGCTTTGAATTATGTTAGATGAACAGATAGGACAGTAATAGAAATAATAGCCTGTTCTTCCTTCATCATTGCTACTTTTGAAAACTACTTCATGATTACAATTATCTATATTTATTTCACCATTTAAAAACTTACTAGGATTAAATTTATTCATATAACACACCCTTTCTTAGAAAAAATAAAAATCCTTAACGGATGCTACTTACAAATATATATGGCGGAGTAGGAGAGATTTGAACTCTCGCACCAGTTTCCCAGTCTACACCCTTAGCAGGGGCG
>OIEN01000650.1_pt1 | contig 19620 bp, 21 predicted proteins | sample 1581741 | NCBI WGS metagenome assembly OIEN01 (sample SAMN01760944, study PRJEB22395) | human gut metagenome | reverse complement strand
CAAGAAAAATGAGGCTGCAAGCGTTTCGACAAAACATATCAAAACATACCAAAATATCATAAAAAAAGAGATTAAAATTATCTCTCTTAACCAATTATAATACCATTTTCATCAAACTTATAATGTGGTATTTCAAATTCTTCTTTTTTTACTTCTGCTTGATTATCGTCATTTGCTATAACTCTTCCATCAGCATCAAATTTATAAGTACTTTTAGGTACTTCCTTATTTTCTTGTACAGGTGTTTTAATTCCCACAACTACTCCATTTTCATCAAATTCATACATAAGATTTGATTGTTTTAACTTAGTATCATCTTCATTTGGTATTTCTACAGGAACTTCACCAGTTACCACACCATTTGCATCGAAAGTAAAATTAAATTTACTTTCAATTTCTTTAGTATCATTAATTGCTTGTTCATCCTTTTTAATATCAGATAAATTATCTAATTTAATATCAACAATTGGGGTTTTTGTATTTGTTCCTTTAAAACTTCTACTATTAAAAGGGTTACTTATACTATCTTCAATAATAGTTGCTTCTTCTTTAATTGGACTAAGTTCATCATAAACAACTACACCATTTTTATCAAATTTAACATTTACAAACGAACTTGGTTTTTCCATTCCCTCATCATTGCCATGTTGATCTAATAAATTTGCATTTAGTCTATTATATGCAGCATCTAAATATCCTGTAAATACTACTGATGCAATATCACTATGATTAAAAGAATAACTATTATTTCTAATAAGCATTCCTTCTGGATAACTACATCCTACATAATCATATATTTTAACAGAATTATTATATTCTAGACTATAATAGCCAATAATCATTATTTTTTTATCATTATTTTTTAATTTAACAACACTACCTATAGGTAAATATTTACTTGGCATAATTATACCTCCTTTTTATTCTTTACTTTATTCTACTTACTTTTTTTCTTAGATTATTTTTAGGAATTCTATATACAGTATATTTTAAATTTTTATCAAAATTACCGTAATCATTTCTACTAGATTCCATCCACGATAAAGCATTTCTTAAATCTATTCTAATACTTTTTATTTCTCTTATAAGACTAGAAAATGATTCTCCACCATTAAACCCAGATGGAGCTCTTAAATAAGTATTGGCATTATCAAGATACCACTTAGCATTTTCAATATTTTCACTCACAGAGTTACTTTCATAATCAATATATATTTTTGTCATATCTCTGATACTTCCTTGCCATATTTTTTAAATTATTACCACTATTTACAAGAACTTCACCATAACTTTTTAAGGTTTTACAAAATCTTTTAAATTCTTCAGGATCTCTTCTAATATATTCACTATATCTTCTAGCACTTATTCCTTGCCATGAACCATTAATAAATAATCCATTAATTGTACTAAATAATTTTTCAGCTAATCCATCAATTTCATTACTTAGTGCAACAATTTTTTCACCAGCTTCAACAATTTCATCAGTATTTGCTTTTAAACTCATGATTCTTCCTCCGCTGCAGCGGCTTCCATTTCTGCTATCAAATCATCAATGGATGACTCAATCCTACTTATTTTTCTATCTATCGCTGGAATTATATTATTTTCAAGACTACTAATTACATTATCAAGTCTTTTATTAATATTTTTAAGTCTTCCATTATCAGCAACAACATCATCATATAAATAAGTGTTATTCAAAGAACTACAAGCAAGACTTAAAGGATCAACTGCATTTTTAAGTGATGCAATTAATCCTTCAACTTCACTTCTAAAACTTTGAAATTCACTTAATCTTCTATAAAGAGAAGTTAAATTCATAACCTATCCTATTGTAATTTTTCAGTATATTGTTGACCAGTTGCAAAATTTCCAGCGTTTCCAGAAATTGATTCACTCATACGTTGAGTAGCCATATTCCATGCTCTTTCCACATCACTAAGTTTATCGTTAAACGCTTTTAAATTACTAGTTAAATTATTACAATAAGCAGCAACATTTGTTATATAATTTTTTAACGCTTCTTGAATTTCAGCTCCTTTGTAAGCTATGTCACTATTAGCATCAGTCTCAATTTCATTAATTTTTCTAGTTATATTATCACACATTGTAGTGATAGCTTGTTTAATATTTCCAATTTCTTTTACATTAAGTCCAATTACAGAACTAGCTTTCAAATTTGCATCTACACCGTCAATTCCTCTTTGGTTTTCCCTGTCAGCACGCATCTTATTAAATTCAGCGCTTTGATCAAAAGTTGATTTTGTTACATCTACATTAAAATTCATTTTCATTCACCTTCCTAATCCAACATCATATTTCTATCTTGATTAACAAAGTCGTTTGCTAATTCGTTCAATCTACTTTCTAAGTCTTTATATTCATAAAATAAAGCAGATTTAAGATCCAAGCATTGTTTATTAAATAACTGATCAAACTTTTGTCTTGCCTCCCCTGCCCAGCCTTTATCAAGAGCTGTCATTACATTTTTTTGTTCTTCATCAATTATATCTCTAACTGAAGTAAGGACAATGTAATTTATTTTTTCAATATAATCTTTAACCCCTTTGGCTGAAATACCATAATCCAAATCCCCAATATTTAAGTCTGCCATAACATCCATCCCTTCCTTTTACTTTAATTTATCCGCTGCATCACTTATCATTTGATGAAAATTATTTCTAACTTTAGTTAAATCATCTCCATAAACTTCAATATTTTCAACAGCAATGGCAAAATTACTTTTAAAGTTTTCAAATCCGTTAAATAAGTCATTTGCACCATCACAGTCATAAAAATCTTTAACATTGTACATTATATTTTCAATTTCTAAAAGTTTTTTATGAATTTCTTCAGATATGTTATAACAAGTTAATATAGCTTTTTTCATATCTTCGTCATTTATTCCGCTTATTATATTTCCATATCCTCGGTACCCAGACATACCTAACAGACCTCCTTTACTTTAATATACCTTAATTATAAAATATTGTATATTTAATGTCAACTCATACGACTTAAATTATTTGTAAAGTTGTCATCATAAACCTTTAAAATTGCATCTTTCTTATTTCCAATTCTACTTTCATTAATATAATTTATAAAATAATTTTCTTTATCACTTAAAAATGAAACATTTATATTGCTTAAAGCTACATCATTATTAAACATATAATATAAACTTTTAATATAATCCATCGTAACACCCAAATTATTACAAATTATTTCAAAAAACTGTTTCTGAATATTACAATAATTACTTAAAAAATATTCTAAATCTGGATATTTAGATTGATACCACAGTTCTCTACTAAGTTCTAGTTCAAAAACACTTATTACCTCAAATATTTCATTTAAATTAATACTTTTATTTTCTATTCTTTTAGCTAAATTAATATAAAACTCTTTTGATAATGATAAAGCAATTGATGCTCTTAAACCAGATTCGAAATTACCGTAATGACCAGACTCTATAACAACTCCATGATCCTCCAAAACTTTATAAAAGAAATAACCTTCTTGCCCTGTATTATTATCAAATATAATACTATAAGCATAAAACATCTTATTTACTTCTTCATGAGTTAAATTAGGAAAACAATCATATAATTTATTTATATTACTTGAAAACAAAGTACATTCAATATCATTATTTGGATTAAACGTTGCAAACTTCATCGCCTCGATACTATTAATTTCTCTAGCATAAACATATGGTTCTTTATTATTATCTAAACTACAGCCTAAATTTTCTGCACTTGCTTCACTAAACCATGTCCAATTATAAGGATTAATTTCTCTATTATCAAAGCTATACAAATAACCATTTTTACTTTTTAATCCACTACTTTCTAATTCTTTATTGTTAGATCCCATTAATACATGCATAACTTCATGACTAATTACATCTTTCATTTCATCACTAGATAAAGTTTCATTAATTCCTAGAATATTTTGTTTAGAATTATAATATCCATAATTATATTCTTTATACAAAAATATTTTTAAATTAGCTAAATTGCTATTAATATGTTCTTTATCTAAACCTACACCATTCGTTTCAAATTTATTATAATTGTCAATTATTTTTTGACATACACTATATACAAATTCATTCGTAGTACCAAAATATGTATCATTACTGTGAACTACTTGATATTCTTTATTATTTTCTAAAACTCTTTTATATAATACATCTATATTTAAATAATCTTCACTACTTTTACTTACTTCATAATTAATATGTTCACCACAAAAGAGTTCTTCATATGGATACGACACCTCTATGCTTTTAACACTTTCTTCAAAAACCTGCATTGAAGAAAAATTTACTTGACTATTTAAAATATCCATGTCTTCTTTACTTAAACTAAGACCTTCATATTTAGACTCTATTATTTCAATCATCGAATTACTTGATTTTGTGTTATATTCTTCATCAACATTGCCTCTACCATTAGAATTATTTCTTGATAAACCACATGAAGTTAAAAATATATTTAAAGATAATATTATTAAAGTTATTCTTTTTTTAAAATTCATAGTTGCCTCCATATTATTATTTTAACAAAAAAAATATTATAATAAAAGAAAAGAAGCTTTATAAAAAGCATTCTTTACATAAATACAACAGTTGTTCCATTTCTAATATTTGTTTCTCTAACTAATAAATTAGAAGGATATATATTAGAATCTTCAATATTATAAAGTTTTCTTCCCTTTTTTTCATCACATATACCTCCGGATAATTCTTTAATAGACTTATTAATTAAATTAACCACTGTACCTATTCTAATATTAATTGGTACAAATACATCAAAAGAATCATCAATTTCAGGAAGTAATAAATGTACTAATACTTTATTATTCATAGTTCTTCCTCCATATCAAGCATATGTTTAATAGCTTCATGTGCTCCTCGTCTTACCAAGAATGCTAAATAAGGGAAATCAAATCTTTTTTCATCAGTTGATAAATTAGGCATATGTAATATACTTTGTGTACCAGCATTACCCCCTAGCCAAATACCATTATTAGTATCAATAGCTGATGCCCAATCTTCAAGCATTAATTCTCTAAGACCATTAGATACATCAACAAATATTATATGAATATTTTTATAGTTTTTAATATTCTTAAACAAATTACCAATCGCTGTATATAATTCCTTTGATATCTTACTAGGTAAGAAAGAAGCTCCAAGGATAAAGTAATATCTTTCTTTACCATCATTTTTAAGTATTTCATTATTCATTTTAACAAATGCTTCTTCATACTTATCTTTTACCAAGCTCACATTTTCCATATTTTTAGGAAATGCATTAGCAAAATCTATTACTTGAACAAAATTATCTTTATTTAATGAAAATTCTCTAATTAAAGCATGAACAAATGAAATTTTTACTTCATCAATATTAGTTGCTACGATTGGAGTAATACTTCCAGTATTAAAATTAAAGGTCGTAATTTCTTTAGTATCTATATTATAACCAACAGGTATTCCTTCTTCATATTGTTTATCAATTAAATCATAAACATTTATTTTTTCTGGTATTGTAGGAATCTTACTAGCTTTAGTAACATAAGCATTATTTAATACTTTAGATAGTTCTCGTAAAGAGTTTGTAAATTCTTTATCTGTAGCAAATGATGCTGTTTGAAACTCATAACCACAGTCTCCGATTAAAACCATACCTCTTCCAAATATTTTTGCTGGAGTAATACCCTTCGGAGCCTTAACAATTTCTCTATAATCATAATCTTGTGATAATTGTAATGCAATTTTATTTTCAAAATATTGAGCACTTCTGCTTCTAATAGCATTCGTAGCAATTGCACTAACAACAAACACAACACCATATTTATGTCCATCTCTAAATAAAGGATTTATCATATCACTAAGCTTAGAAAAGTTTTCACTAAATACATCATAATTATTTATAATTGTTATAATGAGCGGTAACTTTTTGCCACTATTAGCTATATAATCTGTATAAGAACCAGCATAATCTGCAAATAGTTCTTTTCTCTTTTCAATTTCTCTACTTACAAAAGCAAATAAATCTTGCATCTTATCCGGAGAATCAATAGTTACAATATCACCAACATGTGGAAAAGAATTAAATATTTTAAGTGATTCACTGCCACAATCAGCAATATAAATATTTACTTCATCAGGATTATGTTCTGTAACAATACTTCTAATTAAAGTAGATAATAATTTTTCTTTACCAGAACCACTATTACCATAAATAACTAAATTACCTTTATTAGTTAGATCAATTGTAAGTTTATTTTGTAATTGATTAACCGGATCATCATATTCTCCGATTAAAGGTGCTATTACATAAGGTATAGTTTCGTAATGATATTTATTTTTTAAATCATTTAAATATATTACTTTAGGTATACTAGGTAACCACAATTGATTTGTCACAATATTTTCTCTTTTACCTAAATTATAAATATATTTTACAATATTAGTTAATTGATCACCATAATCTTTATCTTTATCATTAGTAACTTTTACATCTTTAATAGATTTTGTTACATAACCAACATTATTTATAAAATTTAGTGATTCATCAGTTTTTAAAATAATTCTATCACTTGGTTGATATTTAGCACCACTCCATCCAGATTGGCCAATATCAAAATAATCATTATAACCAACTTGTAAATAAAATCTACCAGCTTCTTTAATTGATGCTGCCTCAGGTCTTTTTAGCATTTCCATACTGTCACTACGATCTTGTACTTTCAAACAAACTTTAAATTTTGAGTTTGCCCAAATTTGATCATTAACTACACCACTTGGCTTTTGTGTTGCCAAAATCAAATGAATACCTAAAGAACGACCTATACGAGATGCACTAATTAATTGTTACATAAATTCTGGTCTTTGTTGTTTTAACTCAGCAAATTCATCACAAATAATAAACAAATGAGCAAGAGGCTTCTTTACAACACCTTCACGATATAATTTTTGATACTTATAAATATCTATTGTACCTTCACCCAAAGCATCTCTTGTTTCATTAAAGAGTTTTTGCCTTCGATTTAATTCACTTTGAATAGAAACTAAACTACGATTCATTTCTGCAACATCCAAATTAGTAATTGTACCAACTAAATGTGGAATTTTAATACCCAACTCTTTATTTTCAAAAGCCCCAGCTAAACCTCCACCTTTATAATCTATAAGTACAAATTCAACCTCATATGGATGATAATTAATAATCATCGATAAAATATAAGTAATAATAAATTCTGATTTACCTGAACCAGTAGAACCAGCAATTAAACCATGTGGTCCATGAAATTTTTCATGTAAATCTAGCATAAACTTTTCACCATCAGCATGAACTCCTACAACTGTATCAAGACTTACCACCGGATTATTACTTTGCCAACGATTTATTATATTTAGTTGTTCAATCTTAGAAACTCCAAACATATCTAAGAAACCTAAAGAACTAGGTAAAACTGATGGACCAGCTTCAGACTTAACAGAAATATTGAGTAAAAATTTTGCTAATGATTTCATTTCCAACTCTTTTGATGTTTTACTAATATAAAATACTCTCTGAGAGTTTAAACCTGATTCTTTAGATATAACAGCGCCATCCTTATCACTTGCTTCTATAAATGCTGTCGTAGTATTTGGTACTTGCTTAATATCATCCTCAATAACTAGTAATGAAAAACCATATTCATTTATTTTCTTATTAACTAATTCATCTACAATAGGAATATTTTTCATATTAAAATAATCATCAGTTATTATTAAATAATATGGATTAGGATATACATCCCTTTTTTCAGCATCAACATTTTCTTCTTTTCTCTTCTTTAATTCTTCTTCTAAATAACTAGATACAATTTTTGCTTCATCTATATTGCTTGCAAAGAATCTAACACTTAAATCTTTTGAAAATGCATGAGGTAAATATTTAAAAAATTCCCATCTTATTAAATTATTTTGATTTGTAAATAAAACTAATTTTACATCCACACTACTATGAAGAGCAATGAGTTGTACAATCAAACTATTTATAAACTCTATTTTATTATTACTATTACATATTATGGATGTAATAGCATTATCTTTTAAAGATAACGTAATCGGCGCCCCTTCAATATATTCGTATCTACTTGCAACCTTATATACCTCACTTAATAACTCATCTTCTTGCAAAGTGAAATGCTTCTCCGGAGCAGTTATCAAAACATTAGATTTCACTCTTCCAGTCCCTACTCTGATATTCAAAAACTCTTTATCATTGTATTGACACCACCAAAAGTTTTTATTTTTATTTTCAATAATTGATACACAACTATCAGCACTCGGATAATTATCATTCATAATTTGCAATTCATTTTTAATTAAATTACCAAGCTCTCTTTCTTTATCAAGTAAATACTCTTTATATCTAGAAATCCTCTTTTCTTCATTTTTAACAGAATTTTTTCTTTTTATACCACTAGCTATCTTAGGAATAACTAAACTACCTATTAACATAGCTACACACATAACCATCTGAGGAATTAAACTCCATATATTTCTTCCCGATATAATTCCGTATATAACATTATAAGCCATAACAGAACTTGACGCCAACATAACTAATGTTGTTCCAAATTGTACTATAAATGGATTTTTATTTTCTTTTTCACTAGGTGGTGGAGCATCAATTACAACTTCATGTTCATATATTGTTTCTCTGATTGATGGATAATGAGCAAAATATTCACTTTTATCATACAATTCCACATACTTATCTTCTTCTAAAACTTCTTTAATTTCTTCATTACTTTCTTTATCTTCTATTAAACTCATTCCAGTTACTTTTAACTTATTTTTAGGATTGTTTACACATATAAAATTATTCATCCAAACAAGCTTTAAGCCCCCAAGAAAGATAATGTCCCCAGCTTTTAGTTTTTTTAATGTTAATCTATTATTATTAATATATACTTTATAATTATCATCGTTTACAGTTGATACAACCCATTCATCTCCTACAGATTTAAACATTGCCTCAACACTAGTCAAATATCCTTCTTGATAACATATATGACATGCCTCACTACTACCTACCGAAAAGCTATCTAAATTTTTAAAGTCTAACTTGAATAAACTTTCTTTTGCAGGCATAAAATATATTTCTAAATTATTAGGTAATCCTGCAACTTTAAGTACATATCTATCATACAATTTAATTTTTATTTCATTTACAACTTCATTGTTATCAATAATATCTACCGTTCCATTACTTTTTAAATAAACCTCATTATTTTTTCCTTCAAGAGTTATTAATATATCCTTGTTTCCATTATTATAGGTTATCAAAAAAGTATCATCAATCTTTGATGGTAACATATATTTATTAACTCTATTATTATCTATCAAAAAAACTTTCATACTTTTCCTACCCTTTTTATTTTGTTATATTTATTCTTTAATTAATACGAATTGGATCACTTATAGTTCCACTTCCTGATACATAGCTTACTGAATTTACAAGATAAAAAGTTGGACGAACAGCACTAGTCTCAATAAGATTACCTATATATACAGGTAATTTTACATCATTAATTTTATATTTAGATATAGTCCAATCATTAAATCCCATGCTTATCCAATTATTTATATTTGCATAATTTTCCCTATTTTCTGAGAACGTTTTTGACCAAGAATCAATATCGGAAGCAAATACAAAATCACTCAAGTACATTAATCCCATATATGCATTAACAGGATTTTCACTATTAGTATTTATTTCTTTAGCATATGCTGAAAAAGCATTATCAGTATCCTCATCAATAATTTCTCCACCTAATTTCCAATCTACTAATTGTATTTTTTCTATCCAATCATTTGAAAAAGCATTTAAAAAAAACTCTAAATTTTGACCATATAATGTAGATCGATCCCAAGGTATTTCACTCGAAGTTGCCGAAATATCTGATTCATCCCAAAAATACAAGTCAATTTGTGACAAATATCCTTTATATGATGGTACATCTGAATAATCAGGTGCTATTTCAAAGGATTTTTCATAACCAATAGTTCCTAATTGTTCTTTTGTAGCATAATAATACTTAATTAATTTAACTAAACCTTGTCCAACAACACCATGCTCAGTTTCATAAAACAAGCCAATAATACGATATAAATTTTCTTTTGGGCATGGACTCTCATTAGATCCAAAACACACAAAATTCTCAACATCTTCACTCGCACCAAAAAAACGATATGAATCATCTGATAGTGTTGAATCATAGGTATTGTGATAAAAAATCTTTGAATTTTCGTTTCCATATGCCATACGAAAGTTAATAATACATTCGCCCAAGTTTTCACCACTACCACAAAATTCACCTAATGAGTTAGGTTCTCTATCATATGCCTTTACAGCTACACCAGCACTAAATGTTTTTCCCATTGTAGTATTAGTTGCATTTTCATCAACAAAAAGATATAAATCATATTCTTTATTACCTTTTAAAGATATACTATCATTATAAATCTTATAAATATTTCCGTAAGTTCCTTTTAATCCTGCATTTAATTCTGTTTTTAAAGCATCATCAAAATCACTATCACCATTTGTTGCTTCAGATAATAATCCTTCAGAAACTACCTCTTTGCTTCCTTTACTAGTTAAAATATAACGAATATTTGACGCTTCTATTGTATTTGTATTTAAAGTTGCGATATACAAATTAAAACCTACAAATGTTTCACAATAAGAAGTAACAGTAAAACTATAAGGAGTTGTTTGAAATCCTCTATTTCTACTCATTGGATATGAATTAGAAAGATTAACTGAACTTGTACCAGTTAGTTTAATTTTTGCACAACTAGATAAACTTATCTCAGTTAAATTTCCACCTTGTTCAACTGGTTTCATGAAAGCTGTAGTTATTCCAATTGATAAAACTACAACAATCAAAATAGCAAGTATTGATAAAATTATAATTCTTGTTTTTTTACTCATAAGAAAAATCTCCTTTAGTCTACTATTTAAATTATAAATTAAATTTAAATTTTGTTCAAGTATATTTTAAAAATTTGCGCAAAAAAATGTGAAAGCATTTTACAATTTCACATTTCATTTAACAAGTAATAGATATCTTATTATATTCATAACATTTTTCTTCTAACAATTTAAAATTACAACATCTTTTGGCGATATTCATACTTAATGTCCCATTACAATATTTCTCATAAAGTTTTCTTGATCTATTATATAATTTATCACTATTACGATTTAGCCAATGCAATTGTTCTTTTAATAATTTTAAGTATTTTTCTTCGTATTCATCTAGACAAATTTTATTCAAGTTTATATTTATAATGTTATTTTCCGTTACTGGTAACATATTATTAAAATTAATGGCTCCTAATTTACCATTATCTAATTTCATAAAATCCAATTTAGTTTTTAATTTTAAGTGCTTAGGCTTTGGACTTGATAAGGGAGCAAAATATTTGAAATTGTCTACTTCAAATAATACCCCAATATAAGGTCTCATCTTTTTCTCATTATAATTATACGGCACTTTACAATCAAATTGTCTCAAATAGTTGCAATAATCAACATCCAATCTAACTAAAATTAATGTTTTTTTCATAAAAATCCCCCAAATATATATAATCTCGTCCAACATCTTTGACTTTTTCACAGATTCTTTTCGTTCTATTTATTCATTTAAAGATTATATTTATTAATCTTCTAGATAGCCAAATTATAACATATGTTCGATTATATATCAAGATACTTTTTTGCAAAACTCATAATTTATTACAAAACAAAACTAGAGTGTGCTCTCTAGTTTCTTTTTTAAGTTCCTGTTAAGGTCGGAATCACCGCTTTTTTAAGTTCCTGTTAAGGTCGGAATCACCGCTTTTTTATCATAAGATATTATATTATATGTAAAACTAAATAATTTAACAACTTATGTAGCAATAATATAACACAAAAATAACGAAATGTCTAGACATTTTCTTTTAAAACTATATGTTCTACATTTGGATTACTAATAATTCCTTTTATTACACCAGGTTCTACATCAAACAAAATAAATGCCTCTTCTTTTACCCAATTCATAGTTATATTTTCATTTTCTAAATTTTTAAAATCTCCATTATATAAAGATTCATCTAAATCACATAGATACACAAATAAATACTCATGAACATTTTGACCTTTAGAAACAAAGAAATTTTCTATAACTCTCGCAATTCTCAAATCATTTTCACCTAAATCATAATTCAATTCTTCTTTTAACTCTCTAAGCAAAGCCTCTTTACTATCTTCACCAACTTTTACCCGACCACCAGGTAAACTATAATAATTTTTATTTTTATGTTCACAAACTAATATTTCACCTTTACATCTAATAAATGCACAAGTTCTAACATTTAATTTATAATTTTCTAATTCAACGCTTATATCCATAACTAACCTACCTTCCAACAAAAGTATAACATAAAATCATTAAATATGAAATCTTTTTTCTAATTCATCTTTTACTATTTTTTTATTAAAAACTAACAAATATATTAACATAACTATACTAAAAATTGAGCAAATATAACTGGGAAAATAAACATTTAATTTATCAAATAAAATTAGAATTCCTGGTATAAGTCCAATAATAGATGAAATACTTGCATAAAAAACAAATTCACTTTTGTACCGTTTCATAAACAACTTTAATATAAATATTCCAATTAAATATAAAACACAAATAAATGGCAATAGATAATTAATACTCCATAATTTAAAGCCTGTTGAATAATCCCAAATTAATGATAAAACAATCAATATAACCATTTCTAAAAATAACATTTTTATTAAGTTCTTTCTACTATTTAAAGAAATAAGTAAAGTAACCCAAAAAGTAATTATACCTAAAACAACAAAATAAGACCAACTAAGAGTATGAGCTATAGAATAATTAATATACAAGGAAATAAATATTCCACATAAAGATAAAAATAATAATATTTTCTTCATTAAATGATATTTTTTATCTAAGTAATTTACATGTGGAAATACATTTTCTCCATTTTTTATCTTAATATTACATCCACACAAAGGACATTTATTTGTTTTAGTATTTATATAAACATTACACTTATTACATTTATTCATTATAATCACCATAATCATTAGTATTTATTATTACATCAATACCAACTTTGCTTAAGAACTTAAAGAAATTCTTCTCTATTTCACTATTTACAAACTTAGATGAAAAACTAATAACCATTTTATCATTATAAGAACACATACACATTTGTATTTTTGATGTACTTGTAAATACACTAAAATAATCAATATATTTTTTATAAACATCAGGCATATGAATAATACCAATATTAGATAAAGTCATAGTTTGGTATTTATTTTCGATATTACATGCTATTTTTAAAACCAAATCTTTTATAAATACTGGTATTAATCTAACAATAAATATATCTTCTAGCTTTATCATATTATTCATTTTATCTTTTATATTTTCTTTATCTAATTTTTCTTTAAACGATTTTTTAACACTTTTTGTTATATCTTTAAATGAATCATTATTATATAAATAATCAATATTTACTACACTAAAAAAGTTTCTAACTGTATATGTTGGATAATATTTTCTTAAATTAACTGGTATTGTTATAACTATAGGTTTTTTACTTTTGCTCTTTGCTTCTCCAATAGACTTAATTAAAACACTAGTTAAATATTCAGTAATTGTTAGATAAAGCTCCTTAGCTTTTACTTTAATATCATTAATACTTACAATACCTTCGATTACTTTAAGTCTATCATCTATATATTTTTCATCCTTAACTCTATATGCTTTTTTACTTTTTATTACTTTCTTAAAATTACTATCTTTATATTTTTTAAAAGCATCTTCTTTTATTTCTTTAATACTTCCTTCATTTATTACTTCATTATTCTTAATATTATATAAATTATTTAAATAATTAGCCACCAAACTTTTTAAAAATGTAAGAGTTCCTGTTCCGTCAGTAAGAGCATGATCAACCTCTAAATTAATTCTATTTTTATATACACTTACTTCAAATAAATTATTATTACTTATTTTTGAACAAGGACATTTATCTTCTTTTTTTACTTCATATACCTTATTTACTTCTTCTAAGTAATACCAAAATATACCTTTTTTTAAACTAGACTTAAAAATTGGATATTCTTCTAAAGTTTCATTTAAAGCTTTATTTAAAACATCTATTTTTACTTCATCAAATAAAGTTACACTAAACCTAAATATTTTAGGATCTTTCTTACTTTTAGATGGTGGAAATATTTTGGCAGCATTATCTAAACGATACCATTTACTCAAAAAGATCACTTCCCTTTAAAAATTCTATTACTTGATCTGTATATTTATGTTCTAACATATTTGTTAAAAATCCATGAGTTGCATCTTTTACATCTAAATATCTAGTTTTAACTAAGAACCTATCTAACTTCTCTTTTAAAGCATATCCTTCATCATGAAGAGGATCATGTGTTCCCGTAATTATAGTAACCGGTGGCATACCAAATAACCAATTATTACGAAGTAAATTTACTCTTTTATTTTTATAATCTTTTTCATTTTTTAAATATAATGAAAAGTAATCTCGTAAAGATTCTTTAGTAAGTAATGTTTTACCACTATTATCTATTACAGATTTAAATTTTGTTTTACTTGTATAATCAGTCTGAGTTGTAGGATAAGCCATAATAATTTCTTTAAATCTCAACTTTCTATTTTCTGAAGCAACCGAAAAAGCAAGATTTGCTCCGGCAGAATCTCCCATTATAGAAACATCATTACTTAATTTAAATATTTCTTCACACACTTTATTTATTTCATTTATTTGATACGGGAATTTATATTCTGGTGCCAATTTATAATCAATTGATATTACACAAACATTCAAATCTTTAGATAATTTATAACAAAGATTAGAATGAGTATTTAAATTTCCCGATACGAAACCACCTCCATGAACATAAATTAGAATCTTTTTACTCCCCTCATTAAATATTCTTACATCTGTATCTAATATTTTAAAATCTCTATAATACTTCTTTGGTACTGTATTTAAATTAGTTAACTCATCAACTTTTCTATATAATTCTATATTATCTTTCATTGATACTTTCATGATTATCACCAATAATATAATAACACAAAAGAAAAATAGATTCTACTCTATTTTTCTCCTTCTTCAAGCATAGTTGTTATGAATAAACCATATCCAGTTGTTGGATTATCAATTATAACATGAGTTACAGCACCAATAATTTTACCATTTTGAATAATCGGAGAACCACTCATTCCTTGCACGACTCCACCAGTTTTATCAAGTAACTCTTTATCAGTTATTTTAAATGATATATTTTTAACTTTAGCATACTCATCTATTCTAGTAATTTCTATATCATAATAATTAATATCTTCTTTACTTAAAACTGTTGCAATACTAGCTTTACCTATTTTTATCTCTTCTTTTTTGGCAACTTCAAATTTTTCTTTATTTGGTAAAACACTATCATAAATACCATATATACCAACATTAGTATTTTTATTTATTGTTCCATATTTAGTATTATAATAAAACTTAGCATTCTTACTTCCCGCATATCCTACTCTACTTTTATCAATACCAGTTATATAATTTCTAAATATACTTCCATCTTTTATTTCTACGATACTATTTGTATTAGACTCCACTATTTCATGCCCTAAAGCACCAAATATTTTAGTTTCAGGATCAATATATGTAAGGGTACCAGTACCAGTTATACTATTTTTAACATAAAGACCAGTCTTATAAATATCCCCATCCTTAACCAGTTCTAATTTACTAGTTCTATCTTTACCATCTCTTCTAAGTTCCACATTTACTTCTCCAGAACTAACATTTGCTTCAATTTCCTTAGTTAATTCTTCAATAGTATTTACCTCTATATCATTTATTTTAACAATATAATCCCCCGCTTTTATCACTGGCACACCTTTATTAAATTTACCATTTATTTGGTAAAATCCAATAACCATTACACCTTTACTATTTACTTCAATACCTAGGGTTTCTCCACCAGGGATAATATAGTTTGAATATGCAAAGACATTAATTGGTAATAATAACCAACTTATTAATAATAATTTTATTTTTTTCAATATAATCACCTATCTATAATTATTATGGATGAAATAAATAAATTTAAAAAACCAATTATTGGCTTACCAACAATTGGTTAATTAATAATAAATGGATCAGATTTAGCACCTGTACCAGATATGTAAGAAACATCTGGATTTAAATAAAATGTAGGTCTTGTTGAAAATTCATCAATGTCAACAAAAGAATTAACAAATGTAGATGATTTAGAAGCAGTCCAAGCTAATGATCCGCCTCCTTGTGAAGTAATTGTCCAACTCTCAAAATTTTTTAACCAGCCAATTTTGTCTGATTGCCAGCCATTATTTAACCAAGTGGAAGAATCTGCAGCAAAACCATAATCAGAAACATATGCTAATCCAATTTTAGTGTTAACAGTAACAACATTATCAGCCATTTCCGCAGTAAATACAGACTCAAGAGTACTGTTACTATTAAAAGACACATCACTTGCTTTCCATATCGAATCAGAAATTATATTAGCAAATGTCCCTAAGCCATTTAAATATTGACTATTTAAATAAGTATTTAAACTTGCTGTTGCCCATGCATAAGAACTCGTATCATCCCAATACATATTTCCAATCGAAGAATATTTTATAAGTTTTACTTTGTCATCAAATACTCCGATGATTCTATATAAATTGTCATCAGCACAAGAATTAGTAGTTGTTCCTAAGCACACATAATTATTAATATTGTTTTCCGCAACATATCCAACATCTATAGCTTTTTTTAGTGTGTCATCATAATAACCGGTTCCATTAACTCCTCGTACCCCAAAACCCTGAATTCCATTTTTACAAGAATAAGCTAAATGATGTTCACCTCCATCGCAATACAAATAAATTAATGGAACTGTTGTATCATCATAAGAAACCAAGACAGTTGCTCCAGTTGCTTTTCCTGCATTTGTTAATTTATAAATTCCTCCGGCATACCTATAACTATTATCACTAGCACCATTTGCTAATGTTTCGTCATGATAATACAAATTATTTTCTCCTTGAGTTCCTGTATACAATGATTTTATATAACTTGCAAAAGTTGGTACAACGTATATATCGAAATAAACATAACATTTATCAGAAATGTTTCCACTAACTATAACAGACTTATTTGTATCATCCCAACTTAATGTTGAACCATTTTCACATCTTGATAATTCACTATTAAAAACATATCCTTCCGTAGGCCACTTGCTCTGCGTAACCGTTTTATAATCACCAGCTCCCGCAGTTTGTTCTAAATTCATTGCTAATAACGGATTATTTTTCTGAGCATAATAATTATCATCAATATATTTTTCTTTTTTATCATATATTATAAAAAAATTAATTATTATAATAAAACTAAATATCAATATTAATGTCACGTACTTCTTCATAAAATCAACCTCTACTACTTTTACTTTCACATCAATTTTACTATGTACTGTTTCATTAATGATAGACACAAAATAGTAGCATTTTATAACTATACTAAATTAGTATTAAAATAGTAAAATTAAATAAATTAAATGAAAGGACATGATTTTATGAAAAATATAGTATCAAGTAATATTAGAGTTGAAGAAGAATCTTGGTATAAATTAAGAATAATAGCAAGCAATAACAAAAGAAGCATAAATAAAGAAATTGAGTATCTAATCGATCAAAGAATTAAAGAATATGAAGAAAAACATGGAGAAATTGAAATAAATTATGAAGAAATAGAAAAAAGCCAAAAATGGCTTATCAAATATTAAACAATACTATTTTATAGTTGTATTCTTTTTCTTGTATTTTCTTTAAATACTTCTGGTGTTTCATCCATTGGAATGTTATATTTCATTTTAAACAAACTTACTAAAGTATCCATTTCCAATTTAGAACGTTGTCTTAAAAATTCTGCAAAACCTTCATAGTCACAATTATTTATATACTTATAGTATTCCTTAGTATCTTCTTCTGTTATAATAATCGGTGCACAAAAAGATTTCAATAAATTACTAGCAAGTATTATTTTAGCACATCTTTTATTACCATCTTCAAATGGATGTATTCTCATAAAATTAATATGAAACATAGATTCTCTTAAAAATGGATCTAATTCATTCCATACATTATAATAATTATCAATTAATGAATATAAATATGGGTATAATTGATACGGTAAAACAGGTAAAAATGAAGCATTATCACCAGGATAAACATTAATTTTTCTAAACCCTTCAAGTCCTTTTTCTCTATTAATCAAATTACCAATGTTTCTTATCATTGTTACATCCAACATCCCACACGATTCATAATTATATGTTTCGTGAAATGCACGCATTAAAGTATCTACAAACATTTTTCTTTCTTCTTTAGTTTTTATGCCTTCAATTTCTGTACTGGAATAAATAAATCTTTCCATATAAAATTTTTCATAACTATCATAAAAATCTGGATAAAATGAACTTAAATTAACAAATATTTCTTTATACATAAAGCCTCCATTAAATTACGAATTATTCTAACACTATTTTTTTAAAAAAACAAGTTAACAAAAAAATTGTTCATATTATTACAAACAATTTTTTATCAAAAATTATAATTTACTATTTATAGTTTTTTCAAGTATCTTTTTTACATCTCTTTCATTAAATGGTTTAAGAAGTATATCCACGATTGGATATTTAAATGCTTTATCAATAGATTCTTTATCATCTACACCAGTTATAATTGAAATTGGAATACTTCTAAATAAATCTTTACTCTTATAATAATCTAATACTTCAAAGCCATTAACATTTGGCATATTTAAATCAAGAAGAACAGCTTTAATATTTTTCCTCTTTTCTTCTGATTCTAAAATATCTATCGCTTCTTTACCATCAGTTGCACTAATTACATCAAAAGAATCATCAAGAATTTTTAATATGAAATTTCTTATTATATTTGAATCATCTACCACTAAAATTGCTTTATCGCTAGTTTTAACAGGTTCTTTGTATGAAGATTCATCTACTATTCCCACGCCCATATATTTTTTAACTAAGTTAACTACTCTATTTGCTTCAGTCATAAGCTCATTAAAGTGTTCACTTACATAATACATATCATTTGCTTTGCTTTTAAGCTCATGATCGTATGCAAGTTCTCCTAAAGTTTCAAAGCCAAAATATCTTGCATCGCTTTTTAAAGAATGCACAAGTATTGCATAATTAGCCATATCACCAATTTCTTTACAAGCTTTTATTTTTTCTAGTTTTCCAGGCACTTCTTGCAAAAAAGTTTCAAGTGTTGCATCATATGTTTCCATATCTCCGAATAGTTCTAGAGCCTTTTTAATATTTGCTCCATTGTTAATTAAAATATTTACATCCTTCATGATATCACTCCTTATTTAAATATTCATTTATAACTCTATTTAATTCATCC
>OIEN01000649.1_pt1 | contig 19734 bp, 19 predicted proteins | sample 1581741 | NCBI WGS metagenome assembly OIEN01 (sample SAMN01760944, study PRJEB22395) | human gut metagenome | reverse complement strand
CAGTTGCAACAACAAGACCAGAAACAATGCTTGGAGATACAGCAGTTGCAGTACACCCAGATGATGAGAGATATAAAGATTTAGTTGGAAAAACTTGTATTTTGCCAATAATGAACAAAGAAATTCCAATTATAGCAGATGAATTCGTAGAAACAGAATTTGGAACAGGATGTGTAAAAATAACACCAGCTCATGATATGAACGACTATCAAGCAGGATTAAAACATAACCTAGAAATAATTGAAGTATTTGATAAAAACTTTAAAATGGGAAATCTACATCCAGACTATGCAGGAATGGATTTATATGAAGCAAGAAAGAAAATAGTAGAAGAATTAGAAAAACAGGGTGCATTAGTAAAAGTAGAAGATTACACACACAATGTTGCAAAACATGATAGATGCAAAACAACAGTTGAACCAAAAATATCAGACCAATGGTTTGTTGCAATGAAAGAACTTGCAAAGCCAGCAATAGAAGCGGTAAAAAATGGAGACACAAGATTTATTCCAGAAAAATTTGAAAAAACATATTTTAACTGGTTAGAAAATATACAAGACTGGTGTATATCAAGACAAATTTGGTGGGGACATCAAATACCAGCATATTATTGTGATAAATGTGGAGAAATAACAGTAGATGTAACAAAACCAGAAAAATGTTCAAAATGTGGACATGACAAATTAACTCAAGATCCAGATACATTAGATACTTGGTTTAGTTCAGCATTATGGCCATTTTCAACATTGGGTTGGCCAAATGAAACAGAGGATTATAAAACATTTTTCCCAACTAATACACTAGTTACGGGATATGACATAATATTCTTCTGGGTTGTAAGAATGATGTTCTCTAGCTTAGAGCAAACAGGAAAAGTACCATTTAAAGATGTATTTATACATGGAATAATAAGAGACAGCCAAGGAAGAAAAATGTCTAAAAGTTTAGGAAATGGAATTGACCCACTAGAAATTATAGATAAATATGGAGCAGATGCTCTAAGATTTTCTTTAATATCTGGAACAACAGCTGGAAATGATATGAGATTTATGCCAGAAAAACTAGAAGCAGCAGGAAACTTTGCAAACAAAATTTGGAATGCAGCAAAATTTGTATTAATGAATTTAGAAGATTATGACCAAAATCAAATAATGATAGGTGAAAATGAAATTCCAGAAAATGCACAAGTAGAAGATTTATGGATATTATCAAAATTAAATACATTGGCAAAAGAAGTAGCCCAAAACATAGACAATTATGACTTAGGAGTTGCACTAGATAAAATACAAGGATTTATATGGAATGAATTTTGTGATTGGTATATAGAAATAGTAAAAACAAGGCTATATAACAAAGAGGAAGCTTCAACACAAAACAGAAAAGCAGCACAATATGTATTAAACAAAGTATTGTGTGACTCTTTAAAATTATTACATCCATTTATGCCATTTGTAACAGAAAAAATTTATAGTAAGCTATATAATGATGATGAAAGTATAATGATTTCTGAATATCCAACATTTAATGAAAAGTTTAGTTTTAAAGCTGAAGAAGAAAAAATGGAACAAATAAAAGAAGCAATTACAGGTATTAGAAACGTTAGAACAAAAATGAATGTACATCCATCAAAAAAATCAAAACTAATATTCATAACTAAAAAATATGAAGAAGTTATAAAAGCTTCAGAGGATTTTATAAAGAAATTAGGATTTGGTGAAGAAATAATTGTTCAAGAAAACAAAGAAAACATACCACAAAATGCAGTAAATGTAGTAACCTCAGAAATGGAAATATTCATACCATTTACAGACTTAGTAAACATAGAGGAAGAAACTTTAAGACTAGAAAAGGAAAAAGAAAAAATACTAGCTCAAAAAGAAATTACTGACAAAATGTTAGGAAATCCAGGATTTGTGGCAAAAGCACCAGCAGCAAAAGTAGAAGAAGAAAAACAAAAACAGGCAAAATTTAATGAAATGATAAAAGCAATAGACGAAAGAATAGAAAATTTGAAAAATATGTAAAACCTATGTGGGAAAATAGAAAAAATTGTTTTTTTCTATTTTCCCATATTTAATAAAAGAATAATTTATACTTGACAAAACTGAACAAATGTTTTAAAATATAACCACAATAATAGAATATAATACATATGTCAGAAAAAATATGCTATTATAAATACTTTGTATAGGAGTGGTGGTTGTGAACATTGAAAAAACAAAGTTAATAGAATTAAAAGAAAAATTTGATTCTATTATTAACAAAGAAGAAAAAGAAAATATAGAATTTTGGTATGCAAGAGATTTGCAAATACAGTTGGGATATAAAAGATGGGAGAATTTCATTGAAACAATAAAAAAAGCAATGAAATCTTGTGCAAACACTGGTATAACAGTAGAAGATCATTTCCGTGAGGTTACGAAAATGATAAAGTTAGCTAAAGGAGCTAAAAGGACAATACAGGATTATATGCTTACAAGATACGCATGTTACTTAATTGCCCAAAATGGAGATCCTAAGAAAGAAGAGATAGCATTTGCACAAACATATTTTGCTTTACAAACTAGAAAACAAGAAATTATAGAAGATAGAATAAAATTAATTAACAGATTAGAAGTAAGAGAAAAACTAAGAGAATCAGAAAAGCAACTATCTAAAAACATTTATGAAAGAGGAGTGGATGATTTGGGGTTTGCAAGGATTCCTAATTTCCCTAACCTATATGTTAGGAAAAAGCAAAGCCCTGAAAGAAAAAATCCTAGAATATATTCAAATGAAAATTCAAATCCAGGGAAAATGACTAAAATAGACCCTAATACAAATCCTAAAATTAAAAAATAAGTATAGGATTTAAAATGAGAAAAAAGAAAATTAATAATAAGCATAAAAATAATACTGCCTAGAATGAGCCCAATACCAAGTGGTATAAGCACAGTGAAATTTAAACTTGAAATAGCAGCAAGGTAGCTTGAATAAACACCAAGCATCATTAAAATTACAGTTTTACTAACACCAGGAATAACGAGCCCAGCAGACATAACAAAACCTGCTAAAATTAAGTACAGGTTAGAAAAAGTAGAAAGTGAAGAAACAGCATTGTTTTCCAAAACAATTAAATAAATACTAAAAACAAAACTTAAAATTAAACACATAATATGATAGAAATTAACTTTTGAAACTTCCGATTGTTTAAAAACCATAGGAAGGCTTCCTAAAATTAACCCAATAAAAGCATAAGAAGTAATTACATAAAAATTATCATATGCAACTTGTAAAAAGTTACTAAATAAAAAAATCCCCACCAAAGTTCCTAAAATGATAGGAAAAAGAAAGGTGGCATTTTTTTTTATGTTTTTGAAAAAATGCAAACAAGCGTCAATAAGCTTTTCATATAGGCCAAAAGTAACACAAAAAACTCCGACTACTAACCCCAGGAAGAATTGCACCAGCACCAATTAAAATACCAATAAAAAAATTTTTCAAAAAAAACCACCTACAAATAATATACGTGGAAGTAGTGAATTTATGTTATAATTTACAAATTGCATGAAAAAGGTTTCATATATTTTTTTTAAAATTCCGTTCTCCAAGGCGTTTAAAATTTGTTAGATAATTGCTATGTTGACATAAAATGACAAAAATGCTATAATAAAAAAGATGTAAATATTTGGAGGTAAATATGGAAAACATAGATAAACTAGAGGAATTTATTGATACTTATTTACAAGAAATGCACAAAAAATACAAAGATAATCCAACTGTACAAGATAAATTAGAACATATTGCAAGAGTAACTGTTTTAACTGAAAAATTATGCCCTAATGATAGATTAGCAAAAATTGCAGCAAAATATCATGATATAGGAAGATTTCCACAAATGGAACTATTAGGTTCATTTAATGATGGAAAAGTGTTGCATCACTACCTTGGAGAAGATTTTATAGCAAGAGCAGTATATCAAGGAAAATTAGAACCATCAAAAGAATTAGAAACTATTAGACTAGTAGTTTCATATCATGCAAGAATGAGTTTTATGCCATATAAATCTGAAATGCCAAAACAAGCAATAAATATGGTTGATTCAATTGGTAGAGTGGATGATATAGAAAATGGTTGTATTGGCGCGGTAAGCTATTTAGAAAGAGAAGCAGTAACAGATGCTAAAGGATATAAAAAAGAAAATCCAGAAATAGATCAAACAAAAGTATCTCCAGAGGTATGGGAATTCTTCCAAAAAGGGGAGAAATTTGATAAAATGAAATTTTGTAAAACATATGCAGATTACACACTATTTGCAGCAGTATTAGCAATTACATCTTTAAAAAGCAAAGATAGAGCATTGGCAAAACAAGCCCTAGGGTTGCCATGTAAAGGATCGTGGCTAGAGGGGCAAGAAAGAAAACAATATACTTCAGCCTTAGAAGGGTATAAAGATATATTTTCAAGACTAATAGAAAAAGAAAAAGCAATGGAAGCATATAAAATTTTAGAAGGATTTTATAAAGACAAGCCAAAAGACATTGGAGAAAATGACGGAGGAGAAGAAAAATAAATTTAAAAAAATATCATTTTATTGAAGATAAGTAAAATGATATTTTTTTTGTTATCTGCATTCCTTTATTAAATAAAAAATGATATAATATTTTGCATTAAGGAGAAAAAATGGTAGCAGAAGTTATAATAAATAGCATAGCAAAAGAATTGAATAGAAGTTTTGATTATATAATCCCAGAAAATTTGATTTCAGAAATAAGAATTGGGAGCAGAGTTTTTGTGCCATTTGGAAGACAAAAACAAGAAGAGGGATTTGTAATAAATATAAAAGAAACATCTGAATTTGCCAACAAAGAAATAATACGAGTAGAAGACAATTTGTTAAATGAAGAAAATATAAATTTAGCAAAGCTTATGGCAAGAAGATACTTTTGCAATATATCAGACTGTATAAAATTAATGTTACCACCAGGAGCAGGAAGTAAAAATTTTGAAGGAAGAGTAAAAGATAAAACAGCAAATTTTGTTTATTTAAAAAAAGATATTGATGAAATAGAATTCTTAATAGAAACAGAAAAACTAAAAAGTGAAAAGCAAATAAGAATTTTAAAATTTTTAGAAGAAAATGAAGGCATATATATTACAGACCTGGAGATGATTACAGATACAAGCCATGCAATAATAAAAACTTTAGAGAAAAATGGCTACATAGAAATAGTAGAGCAAAAGGTAGAAAGAAATCCATTTAAGGATAGAAACATAAAAAGAGATAAAAAACTTAAGTTGACAGAAGAACAACAAGAAGCTTTTGATAGGATAAAAGAGAGCAAATTCAATGAATTTTTAATATATGGTGTAACAGGCTCACGGAAAAACAGAAATATATTTACAACTAATAGAACATATGCTAAATAAGAAAAAAACAGCAATTGTATTAGTCCCAGAAATATCTTTAACACCACAAATGGTAGATAGATTTTTATCAAGATTTGGAGATGTAATTGCAGTTTTACATAGTAAATTGTCAGTAGGAGAAAGATATGATGAGTGGCAGAAAATAAAATCACGGAAAAGCAAAAATAGTAATTGGGGCAAGGTCTGCGATTTTTGCACCAATAGAAAATTTAGGAATAATTATAATAGATGAGGAACATGATACATCTTACCAATCAGACATGCCACCTAAATTTAATGCAAAAGACATTGCAAGATATATGGCAAAACAAAAAGATATACCAGTAGTTTTAGGAAGCGCTACACCAGATATAAACACATTTTACAAAGCCAAGGCTAAAAAAATAGAATTAATAACTTTAACAAAAAGAGCAAATACTTCAAGCCTTCCAGAAATAGAAGTAGTAGACTTAAGGCAAGAACTTGCAAATGGAAATAGGTCAATTTTAAGTACAAGCCTACATGATGCAATAGAGCAAAACCTAAAAGAAAAAAGACAAACAATATTATTCTTAAATAGAAGAGGATTTTCAACATTTGTAATGTGTAGAGATTGTGGATATACAGTAAAATGTAAAAGATGTAATATAAGTCTAACTTACCATAATAAAGAAAATAAATTAAAATGTCATTATTGTGGCTATGAAATTGATAATATAAAGGTTTGCCCAAAGTGTGGAAGCAAAAAGGTAAAATATTTTGGTACAGGCACACAAAAATTAGAAGAGGTTATAAACAAAGAATTCCCAGAGGCAACAACAATTAGAATGGATATAGACACAGTAAGTAAGAAGAATTCTCATGAAGGAATACTAAATAAATTTAAAAATGAGAATATAGATATATTAGTTGGAACACAAATGGTAACAAAAGGTCACCATTTCCCAAATGTAACACTAGTTGGGGTAATTACTGCGGACGGAAGTTTAAACAATGGGGATTATAGGGCAAATGAGAGAACTTTTGATTTACTAGTACAAGTTGCACGGAAGAGCAGGAAGAGGAAATTTACCAGGGAAAGTAATAATACAAACATACTCTCCAGAGAACTTTTGTATAGAGTGTAGTAAAAAGCAAAATTATGATGAATTCTATGAAACAGAGATATTACTTAGAAAGCAGTTGAAATATCCGCCATTTTGCGATATAATAATGTTTGCAATAAATTCATCTGATAAAGAAGAGGTACGGAAAAGCATCTGAAAAGTTATACAAAATATTAGAAAAAAACAATAATGGGGCGATAAATATATTTAAACCAGTACCAGCGCCAATAGATAAAATAAAAAATAGATACAGATGGAGAATAATTTCAAAATGTAAATTAAACAATAATGTAATAGACATTATAAATAAATCATTAGAAGAATTTTACAAATGTAAATTTAAAAAGACTAAAATTTCAATTAGCACGAATCCAAATAATATGAGTTAATTTAAGGGGGCAAAAAGTATGGCACTAAGAATGATAAGACTAGAAGGAGACGAAATATTAAGAAAAAAATCAAGACCGGTAGAAAAAATAGACGATAAAGTAAGAGAATTAGTAAAAGACATGATAGAAACAATGCATAAATATGATGGAGTAGGGCTTGCAGCAGTACAAGTAGGAATTTTAAAGCAAATACTAGTAATAGATACATATGAAGAGGGGTCACCAGTATATGTATTAATAAATCCAGAAATAGTAAAAACAAAAGGCTTAAGAGAAGTAGAAGAAGGATGCCTAAGCTTTCCAAATAAGTTTGCAAAGGTAAAAAGACCAGAAGAAGTCGTTGTAAGAGCATTAGACGAAAATGGAAAGAAAATAGAAATAAAAGCAAAAGAATTGCTTGCACAAGCAATATGCCATGAAGTAGATCATTTAAATGGAGAAGTTTTTATAGACAAAATGATACCAGGGACATTAGAAATAGTAAATCCAGAGGAAAAACAATAATCTATATGAAAGGAAGGAAATGACATGAACATTTTATTTATGGGCACACCAGACTTTGCTGAAAAAGCACTTGAGAAAATATATGAAGCTGGTCATAACATAATAGCAGTAGTAACAAACCCAGATAGACCAAAAGGAAGAGGCATGAAAATGATAGCATCACCAGTAAAAGAATATGCTATTTCAAAAAACATACCAGTATATCAGCCAGAAAAAGTAAGGAACAATCCAGAAATAATAGAAACAATAAAAAAATTAAACCCAGAAGTAATTTGTGTAGTAGCGTATGGCAAAATACTTCCAAAAGAAATATTAGAGACTCCAGAACTAGGCTGTATAAATGTACATGGTTCACTTCTCCCAAAATATAGAGGAGCAGCACCAATACAATGGGCAGTATTAAATGGAGACAAGACAACAGGAATAACAACAATGTATATGGATGAAGGAATGGATACAGGAGATATGATACTAAAAGAAGTAGTAGAAATAGGAGAAAACGAAACAACAGGAGAACTTTGGGAAAGACTAGCAGAAGTTGGAGGAAAACTTTTAGTAGAAACTCTGGAAAAAGTTGAAAAAGGTACAGCACCAAGACAAAAACAAGGAACAGATTTTACAGTAGCACCAATGCTAAATAAAGAAATGGCAAAAATTGATTGGGAAGAAAAAACTGCTTTAGAAATAAAAAATCTAGTAAGAGGCTTAAACCCAATAATGGGAGCATATTCAATTTTAAATGGCAAAAAACTAAAAATATGGAAAGTAGAAACATTATCAAATGAGAAGTTTATGGATAAATACGAAGAATTTAAAGAATATAAACAAAAATATGAAAACATAACTTCAGGAACAATTATATATATAGACAAAAAAGAAGGTATATATGTAAAAGCAAAAGATGGGGTAATTTTGCTACTAGAAGTGCAAGCAGAAAACGCAAAAAAAATGAATGTGCAAGACTTCTTAAGAGGAAATAAAATAGAAGTTGGAGAAATATTATACACATAAAATATTTTTTGAACAGATAAATCTTTTGTGAAAAGTCATGGTCAAAAAATGAAAGTTTTTTGAATTTATTTTCAAAAACCTTTCATTTTTTTTATATTCTATGATACAATAATACATAAATAAAAAGATAGAGTTAAATAGTCTATGAAAAATTGTAGCGGAGCACAGCGTGCTCCATATAAAAAGATGGGGGAGTATTAATGGAAGAAATAAATATGCAAAATTTGCCTGAACATATTGCAATTATTATGGATGGAAACAGAAGATGGGCAAAAAACAATGGTTTATCTACAAAAGAAGGACATAAGGCAGGAGCAAAAAACCTTGAAAATATAGCAAGATTTTGTAATAGAATTGGAATAAAATATTTAACAGTATATGCTTTTTCAACGGAAAATTGGAAAAGAAGTAAGGCAGAAGTAGCTGCATTAATGTTTATATTAAAAGCAAATTTAGATGCAATGCTAAGAAGAATGGACACAGAAAATATAAAAATTCGAGTAATTGGAGAAAAGGAAAATATACCAGCAGATATACAAACTAGAATAGATAAACTAGTTGAAAAAACAAAAAATAATACAGGACTTATATTAAATATTGCCTTCAATTATGGAGGAAGAGCAGAACTAGTACATGCCACTAAAGTTATAGCAGAAAAAGTAAAAAATGGGGAATTATCTTTGGACGATATAAATGAAGATACAATTTCTGAAAACATATACACAGCAGGTCAACCAGCTCCAGATTTAATGATAAGAACAAGTAGAGAACTTAGAACAAGCAATTTCTTACCATGGCAACTTACATATACAGAATTCTATTTCCCAGACAAACACTGGCCAGAATTCTCTGAAGACGACTTAGTAGAAGCAATAAAAGCATATCAAAGAAGAAACAGAAGATTTGGCGGAAGACCTGATGAGAAAAAATAAATGAAAGAAAAAAGGAGTCGAATATGAAACTAAAAAGAATATTAACTGGTGTCATTGGACTACCAATAGTAGCACTAATTTTAATATTTGGAAATAAATATATAATAGATGCCGTTTTTGCAATTGTAGCATTAATATCAATACATGAATATTTTAGCGCAATAGAGAAACAATATAAACCAGTAAAATGGCTCCGGATATATTGCAGCAATACTTATAGCATTTATACACGTAATTCCAGTAGAAATTTGGACTAAAATTTTAATAATGTTCATACCAACAAGTATAGTATTGTTATTTATAAATGTTATAGCAACATCAATGAAAGTAGAACCAAAGGATATATTTGCAACATTTTTTGGAATATGTTATGTAATAGGATTTTTGGTATTTTTACCATTACTATACAGCACACCAAATGGAAAATTTTTAATATGGTATATTCTAATTGCAGCATGGGGAACAGATACTTTTGCATATGCAGTAGGTATGAGATTTGGAAAACATAAACTAACAAAAATAAGCCCTAAAAAATCAGTAGAAGGAAGCATTGGAGGAACAATTGGAGCAATAGTTTTAGCATTAATATACACAGCAATAGTACAAAAATATGTGAACTTAAACCTTTCTTATACATTTGTGGCAATAACAACATTGGCTTTAAGTATATTAAGTCAATTGGGAGACTTAGCTGCATCTAGCATAAAAAGAGAAATGGAAATAAAAGACTATGGAAACTTAATACCAGGACACGGAGGAATGCTAGATAGAATAGACAGCATCATATTCGTTGCCCCTTTCGCATATTTTTTATTAATATTATTATAACCCCTAACGAGATTGGGCGAATTATGGAGGAAAAATGTTTAATATATTGCTAAATATAATAAAAATAGCATTTTTATTAGGATTTTTAATATTCATACATGAAGGAGGGCACTTCCTAGTTGCAAAGTTATGCAAAATAAAAGTAAAAGAATTTGCAATAGGATTTGGCCCTATAATCTGGAAAAAACAAGGTAAAAACACCAAATATGTATTAAGACTTATACCACTAGGAGGCTTTGTTGATTTATTAGGAGAAGAACAAGCAGTAGATGAAGAAGGGTCATATAGTAAAGCAAGCCCACTCAAAAAGATTGTAATACTATTAGCAGGTGGAATGGTAAACATTATATTTGGATTAGTAGTTTATTTTATATTAATAACCTCTGTAGGAAACTTTGTATCAACAACAGTTGATCAAACTGTGGAAAACTATGCAGCTGAAACGGCAGGAATGCAAGAAGGAGATAAAATAATCCAAGTAAATGGCAAGGAAATAAAAAGAAAAAGTCAAATAGATAAAATATTAGAAAAAAATAATGGCGAGGAAATAAATTTACTTGTGGAAAGAAATAATGAACAAATACAAATAATATTAACACCAACATTAGAGAAAAATGCCACAAGAAAATATTATTTAGGAATAATTTTTAAAGTGGCTCCAAAAAGCTTTACTGGAAATTTATATTATGGATTTTGGGATACAGTGGAATTTTCTGCTTCAATTATAGATAATGTAAAGCAACTATTTACAGGAAATGTTGGTGTAGACCAACTAACCGGACCAGTGGGAATATCAGAAGTAGTTGTAAAAACTGAAAACACAACACAATTTATATATATTTTAGCACTTATATCTTTATCTTTAGGAGTGACTAACCTATTACCAGTACCTCCTTTAGATGGTGGAAAAATTTTGCTGGTGCTAATAGAAGGAATTATTAGAAAACCAATAAAAGAAAAGGTAAATGTAGCAATACAAATGACAGGATTTTTCTTAATAATGGGATTGGCAGTTCTAGTTACGTACAATGATGTGTTAAGGATATTTTAGTAAAAAATGATAAAAATGTTTTACAAAAGGAAGGAATGACTTTTAAAATGCCAAACGCAGTAAGAGATGTATTTAATGATTACACTAAAGGAAGCAATATTTTAGATGCTAGTATAGAAAATGTAAATTTGTATAAAAAAACCAATAAATTAGAAATAGATTTAAAAACAGATAAAAAAATAAATGTTGGAGAAATTTACTATTTTGAAGAATACTTAAAAAATCAGTTTAAAATTAATAATATTGATATTGAATTTAATTATACAATAGATGTAGAAAATACTATTGAACAAGATTGGGAAAATATTAAGAAATATTTATCTAAAAATTTTCCACTTATAAAAACTATTCTTCAAGGAAGCAGAGTAGAATTAGACGGAAATACTGTGCATGTGGTCCTAAAAACAACTAATTCTGCATTTTTACATTCATATAATATAGATAAAGTTTTGGAGGATTTAATTAAAAAACTTTATAATCAAAAAATAAAGGTAAAATATAAAGAAGAAGTTGAAGAAGATTACGAGGAAAAACAAAAACAATATTTAGAACAACTTGGAAAAGATGCTTGCCAAACAATAATGGAAAATAATAAAACAAATATGGAATTCTTGCATGCTGAAGCGGAAAGTGCTGAACCTGTAAATAAATTAGATATAGACGACCCAGTAATAATAGGCAGAAGTGCAAATATTAAAGAACAAGTTGTAAAAATTAAAGATTTAACAGCAGATTATGGAAAAGTTGCATTAGAAGGAAAAGTAATTTCTACAGATTCAAGAGAATTAAAAAACGGAAAAACTTTGGCAATGTTTAACTTGTATGATGGGACAAGTACAATTACTTGTAAATCTTTTATAGACCCTAAAAAACAAGATTTAGAAGGAATATTAAAAAGAATTAAAAATTCTGGAAGGCTTAAAATTCAAGGAAATGCACAATATGATAACTTTGCAAAAGAAATAGGAGTTATTGCTAATGTAGTAGTAGAAGTACCTCCTATTCCAGAAACAACTAGAATGGATAATGCAAAAGAAAAGAGAGTAGAATTACACTTACATACTCAAATGAGCCAAATGGATGCAGTATCATCTGCAACAGATTTAATTAAACGTGCAGCAAAATGGGGAATGAAATCAATTGCGATTACAGACCACGGTGTAGTACAGGCTTTCCCAGAAGCAAACCATGCAGTTGAAGATAATAAATTAGATATAAAAATAATATATGGTGTAGAGGCGTATTTAATACCGGATGAAGAAATCCCAGAAGGAGTAGAAGAAGGATACAAAAAAATAAGACCATATCACGCAATAATTCTAGCGAAAAATCAAAAAGGTTTAAGGAATTTATATGAGCTTATTTCTGTAACACATTTAAACTACTTCCATAAAAGACCAAGACTTTTAAAAAGTGTTTTTGAAAAATATAGAGAAGGTTTAATTTTAGGAAGTGCCTGTGAACAAGGAGAACTTTATAGGGCAATTGTAAATAAAAAACCAGAAGAAGAAATAAGAAGAATTGCTTCTTATTATGATTATTTAGAAATCCAACCACTAGGAAACAACGCTTTTATGCTAAGAGATGGAACAGTATCTAGTATGAAAGACTTAGAAGATATAAATAAAAAAATAGTAGACTTAGGAGATGAACTTGGAAAACTAACAGTTGCAACTTGTGATGTGCATTTTATGGACCCACAGGACGAAATTTATAGAAGAATATTAATGGCAGGACAGGGATTTTCAGATGCAGATCATCAAGCACCATTATATTTAAGAACAACAGAGGAAATGCTAAATGAATTCCTATACTTAGGAAATGAAAGAGCATATGAAGTAGTTGTAACAAACACAAATAAAATATCAGATATGTGTGAAGTAGTTTGCCCAATTTCAAAGGAAAAATGCCCACCAGTAATTGAAGGGGCAGAACAAGAAATAGAGGAAACCTGTACAAATAGAGCAAAAGAATTATATGGAGACCCATTGCCAGAAATTGTACAAGCAAGACTAAAAAGAGAATTAGACTCAATTATAAAAAATGGATTCTCAACATTATATATAATTGCACAAAGACTTGTTAAAAAATCTAATGAAGATGGTTACTTAGTTGGATCAAGAGGTTCAGTTGGTTCATCATTTGTAGCAAATATGCTTAGTATAACAGAGGTAAATTCACTTCCACCACATTATAGATGCCCAAAATGTAAATATTCAGATTTTACAGATTATGGAATACCAAATGGTGTAGACTTACCAGATAAAGATTGCCCAAAATGCGGAGCTAAATTGTGTAAAGACGGAATGGATATACCTTTTGAAACATTCTTAGGCTTTAATGGAGATAAAGAACCAGATATAGACTTAAACTTTTCTGGAGAATATCAAGGAAAAATACATAGATATGCAGAAGTAATATTTGGAAAGGGAAAAACTTTTAAGGCAGGAACAGTTGGAACAATAGCAGATAAAACAGCTTTCGGTTATGTAAAAAATTATTTTGAAGAAAGAAACATACCAGTAACAAATGCTGAAATTTCAAGACTTGTACAAGGATGTGTTGGTGTAAAAAGAACAACAGGACAGCATCCAGGAGGTATTATAGTTGTACCACATGGAAGAGAAATATATGAATTTTGCCCAGTACAACACCCAGCAGATGACCCAAATTCAGATATTATAACAACACACTTTGATTACCACTCAATAGATAAAAACTTATTAAAACTAGATATGCTAGGACACGATGATCCTACAGTAATAAGAATGCTACAAGATTTAACAGGCATCGACCCTAAAACAATACCACTAGATGATAAAGAAACAATGAGTTTATTTACATCAACAAAGGCATTAGGAGTAACACAAGAACAAATAAACTCACCAGTAGGAAATTATGGAATACCTGAATATGGAACAAAATTTGCAAGAGGAATGCTTTTAGATACAAAACCGACAACATTTGAGGAATTAATTAGAATATCTGGTTTGTCACATGGTACAGATGTATGGTTAAATAACTGTCAAGACTTAATAAATTCTGGAACTGTAACACTTATGGAAGCAATATGTACTAGAGATGATATTATGACTTACCTAATGAAAAAAGGTTTGGAACCAGGAGATGCTTTTAAAATAATGGAGGTTGTACGTAAAGGCAAAGCAACAAAAGATCCAGAAAAATGGGCAAGTTATGAGGAAATAATGAGAGCACATAATGTTCCAGAATGGTATATGGAATCTTGTAAAAAGATAAAATATATGTTCCCAAAAGCACACGCAGTAGCGTATGTAACAATGGCATTTAGAATAGCATGGTTTAAAGTACATATGCCACTTGCATATTATGCAGCATATTTTTCTATAAGAGGTGCAGAAGATTTTGATGGAGAAATAATGCTAGGGGGAAAACAAAGAGTAAAAGACAAAATGAAAGAATTAGATATGCTTGGAAATAATATGTCTGTAAAAGAAAAGGGAATGTATACAGTTTTAGAATTAGTAAATGAAATGTATGAAAGAGGATATGAATTTTTACCAATTGATTTATATAAATCTGATGCAAAAAAATTCAAAATAGAAGATGGCAAAATAAGACCACCATTTTCAAGTATAGCAGGACTTGGAGGAGTTGCAGCAGAAAGTATACAAAAAGCAGTAGAAGAAGAAAATGGAAAATTTATCTCAATAGATGAATTCCAGTTAAAATCAAAAATAGGGAAATCTGTAATAGAAATGTTAACAAAATTTGACTGCCTAAAAGGAATGAGCAAAAGTAATCAATTGAGCTTATTTGATTGTTAGAGTGTTACTGTTCAGCTTAAAAGCATAAATATATAATATTTTCAATTTGCGAAGCTCTAAGCAGACTAACTAATATGTGGATTCTAAGTGAATGCGTCTGAACGCTAGTATAATTTAGAATTTAAATGAGTAAGGTCGCTTCTCATTTAAAATATTATATATTTATGCTTTAAGCTGAACAATGACTGAATGGTAACCCATTTTTTTTCATAAAATATAGACAATTGGGAAAAAATAGTATATATTGGTAAAGTAAAAAAAGAAAAACGGAGGAATGATTTATGGAATTTCATGCAAATGAAGGAAAAAATATAGAAATAGAAGTAAATGGAACTACATATTTAAGACATGCAATAAAAACAAGATTTGTAAAACAAGGAGAAGATTATATAGAACTATTTAGAGAATATGTTTTACCAATATATGAAGAAGGAGATATAGTTTCTAGCAGTGAAAAAATAATCTCTTTATGCCAAAATAGAGTAGTAAAAAGAGAAGATATCAAAATAGGATTTTGGGCAAAATTTTTATCAAAATTTGCATCACATCCAGATACAGGCGTTGGAGTTGGAGAAACAATAAAAATGCAATATGCAATAAATAAAGTTGGTTTATTAAGAGTATTATGGGCAAGTTTTGCAAGTGCTGTTACTAAACTATTTGGTAAAAAAGGAGTATTTTATAAAATAGTAGGACAAGATGTAAGTGGATTAGATGGCTTCTATGACCATGTTTGGTCTGAATATAGAGATATAGGAATAGAAAATCCAGCAGATCCAGATAAAGTATGTAACGAAATAAAAGAAAAATTAGGAATTTCATGTATGATAGTAGATGCAAATGACCTAGGACAAGAATTATTAGGAACATCAGATGATATAGCAGATAGAAAAGAGGAATTATTAGGAATAATAAAAGATAACCCAGCAGGACAAGGAAGAGAACAAACACCAATAATATTAATAAGGAAAAAATAAAAAAATTGTTGCATTTTGAATATTGGTTCTGTTATAATAGTAAAAATAAAAAAGAGGTATAAAAATGAAAAACTATGTAACAAAAGTTAACTATATATATTTTAAAATAGCTTTTTTGATAGTTATTTCATTTTTACTTTTTAAATAAGGGATTTTTATTCCCTTATTTTTTTTTGTAAAAATTATATGAAAGGAAGAAAAATATGGAGGAATTTAACAAGAAAATAGTACTAGAAGATGGAGAAGAATACTATGGATATGGATTTGGAGCAAATATTGAGAGCATATGTGAAATAGTTTTTAACACATCAATGGTAGGTTACCAAGAAATAGTATCAGACCCATCATACACATACCAAATGGTTGTGATGACATACCCGTTAATTGGAAATTATGGAATAACAGATGAAGACTATGAAACAAAACAACCAACAATAGGAGGACTAATTGTAAGAGAATATAATGACTTACCAAGTAACTTTAGATACACAAAAACTTTATCAGAATACTTAGAAGAAAACAATATTCCCGGAATATATGGATTAGACACAAGAAAGCTAACTAGAAGCATTAGAGACAAGGGAAGCAGAAAAGTAATAATTACTGATATAAATACAACCAAGGAAGAGGCTTTGAAAAAACTAAAAGAGTATAACATACCAAAAGATGCAGTAAGTAAAGTTAGCTGTAAAAAGAAATGGTATTCAAGAACAGCAAATGCAAAATTCAACATTGTTGCAGTAGATTGTGGAATTAAGCTAAATATAATAAGAAGCTTAAATAAAAGCAGAGAACAGAGATAGCTTTGAAAAGGTTATGGAAAAATTGAAACTATTACAACCCAAAGGGAAAGCGGTAACAAACATAAAAGATGGAACAAAAATAAGAAGATGTGCAGTAGAAAATAATATAGCAATGTTCACAGCTCTAGACACAGTAAGAGTATTATTAGATGTGTTAGAAGAAATAACATTATGCATATCAACAATAGATGAATAATTTATTTAAACATTGAGTTTATGTTTATTTTATGCTAAAATTTTAAAGGTGATTATTTTGAATATACAAGAAATGCAAAAATATTGTATTGAAAAGTTAATAGAAAATAATATAGATGATTACAATTTAAAATCAAAACTTTTAATCTGCACAATAATTAATAAATCTAAAGAATATTTGATAATTCATGATAAAGAAGAATTAACAGAAAACAAAATTTTAGAAATAAAAAATAATCTAGATAAAATTATAAAAGGTTATCCTATTCAATATATAACTGGTAAGCAGGAATTTATGGGATTAGACTTTTGGGTAAATGAAAATGTTCTTATTCCACAACCAGATACAGAAATTTTAGTAGAAGAAGTTATAAACATTTCTAAAACAATAGAAAAACCTAAAATCTTAGACTTGTGCACTGGAAGTGGAGCAATTGCTGTTGCATTGAAAAAGTATATCAAAAATGCAAATATCATTGCATCAGACATTAGCTCTAAAGCCTTAGAAGTAGCAAAAATAAATGCAAAAAACAATGATACAAAAATACAATTTATTAGGTCAGATTTATTTAACAATATAGACAATAAATTTGATATAATAGTTTCAAATCCACCATATATAAAAACAGAAGTAATAAATGAGCTAAGCTTAGAGGTTCAAAATGAACCACATATAGCTTTAAATGGTGGACAAGATGGCTTAGATTTTTATAGAAATATTGTAAATAATGCATATAAATATTTGGAATGTGATGGATATTTAGCATTAGAAATAGGATATGACCAAAGACAAGAGGTTGTAGAAATTATTGAAAATAGCCATAGTTATAAAGAAGTATATTCGAAAAAAGATTTAGCCGGAAATAATAGAATAGTAATATGTAAAAGGAGATAAACAAAATGTCTTTTTCATCAGATTTAAAAAATGAATTGTTAGAATTAAAAATGTGGGATAGTAATAGCTCTCTAAAACAAGACGAACAATTGGCAAGACTTTGCATTAGAGAAGCCTTTATAAAATCTGGATTTATAAATTCTCCAAATAAAGAATATCACCTAGAAATACTATATAAAACAAAGAAAAAAGCAGAAGAAATGAAAAATTTATTAGAAAAATGCGGAATTGAAAATGTTGGAATTACTAAAAAAGGAAGCGGAACTATTGTATATATAAAAGATGGAGAAGGTATATCTCAATTCTTAGCATTAATAGGTGCAAATAGTGCAATGCTAAGATTTGAAGAAACCAGAGTAATAAAAGAAACAAGAAATAATATAAACAGAATAGTAAATTGCGAAACAGCAAACCTAAATAAAACAATAGATGCATCAGTTGAACAAATAAAAAATATTAAACTATTAAAACAAAAACACAAATTTCACACCTTGCCAGAAAATTTACAAGAAATAGCAGAATTAAGGATAAAAAATCCAGACGCTTCATATGAAGAACTTGGAAAAATGCTTACCAAACCAATAGGAAAATCAGGAGTAAGCCATAGACTAAACAAAATAAATCAGATAGCAAAGGAAATTTAATATGAAAGAATTAGGAATATATGTGCATATCCCATTTTGTAAACAAAAATGTAGTTATTGTGACTTTATATCATATTGTGATAAAAACGATTTAATAGAAAAATATATTAAGGCATTAAAACAAGAAATAAAAAACAGTTCAGTAAATGAATATGAAATTTCTACAATATATATTGGAGGAGGAACTCCATCATACATAGAAAGTAAGTATATTAGCGAAATTTTAAAAACTATAAAACAAAAATATAATATTAGTAGAAATGTAGAAATTACAATAGAAGTTAACCCAGGAACAGCCACTAAGGAAAAACTTAGAGATTATGTAGAAGCGGGAATAAATAGAATAAGTATAGGTTTACAGTCTTGTAATAATAATCTATTAAAAATGATAGGAAGAATACATACATATGAGGAATTTTTAAGTACATATAAATTAGCACGAGAAGTGGGATTTAAAAACATAAATGTAGACTTAATGATAGGACTTCCAAACCAAACTTTAGATGATGTAAAAAAATCTTTAGAAGAAATAAGTAAATTAAACCCAGAACATATATCTGTATACTCATTAATAGTAGAAGAAGGAACACCTATAGAAAAGAAAATTGCAGATGGGCAATTGAAACTACCAAACGAAGAATTAGAAAGAGAAGAATATTGGGAAGTAAAAAAATTCTTAGAAAGCTTAGGATATAAACATTACGAAATATCAAATTTTGCAAAAACAGGATATGAATCTAAACATAATCTAAACTGTTGGGAGCAAAAAGAATATTTAGGTTTTGGAGCGGCAGCACATTCATATATGAAGAAAACAAGATACTCAAATACAGAAAATATAGAAAAATATATTAATCAAGAAATGCAAAGTAAGCAGTTACATATTGTGCATGAAGTACAAAAAGAGGAAGAACAAAAAAAAGAATATATGCTCTTAGGATTGAGAAAAATAGATGGAGTACAAATATCAAGTTTTAAAAATAAATTTGGATGTAATCCAATAATGGAATTTAAAAATGAATTAAATAAACTTACACAAGAAGGACTTATAAAAATAGACTTAGACCAAATAAAGTTAACTGAAAAAGGAATTGACTTAGCAAATATAGTATGGGAAGAATTTATTTAAAAAAATTAGCAAACTGTAGTCTTACAAATTATGTGAAACAAAAGCTACTACAAATTTTAGAAGAAAAGAGCTTGAC
>OIEN01000647.1_pt1 | contig 19757 bp, 19 predicted proteins | sample 1581741 | NCBI WGS metagenome assembly OIEN01 (sample SAMN01760944, study PRJEB22395) | human gut metagenome | reverse complement strand
GTGTAAACCCTAACTTTCTTGAAGCCTCTTGTTGCATAGTACTCGTCGTAAATGGTGGTGCAGGAGTTCTTTTCTTCTCTCCTCTTTTTACATCTGTTACAATGTATTTTCCATCTTTTATGTTTTCTAGAATTTCATCAACTTCTTCTTTTTTGTGTAATTCTATTTTCTTGCTTCCCTTGCCATACAATCTAGCCTCAAATTCTTTGTTAGACTTTTCATCTAATAAGATAGCATAAATGTTCCAATATTCTTCTGGTACAAAGTTTCTTATTTCATTTTCTCTATCTACAATTAGCTTTACTGCAACAGATTGAACTCTTCCTGCAGATAGCCCTGGTTTTACCTTTTTCCATAATAATGGGCTTATTTTATAACCCACAATTCTATCAAGCACACGTCTTGCCTGCTGTGCATTTGTTAAATTCATATCTATTTTTCTTGGTTTTTTTATAGATTGTTGCACAGTTTCTTTTGTTATTTCATTAAAAGTAACTCTACATACACTATCTTCAGGAATCTCCAAAATATGAGCCAAATGCCAAGCAATAGCTTCTCCTTCACGGTCAGGGTCGGTTGCGAGATATACAGTTTTTGCACTCTTGGCATCTTTTTTTAAAGATTTTATTAAATCTCCCTTTCCTCTAATATTTATGTACTCTGGTTCGAAATCATTTTCAATATTAACTCCTAGCTTAGATTTTGGTAAATCCCTTATATGTCCCATAGATGCAACTACTTTCGTATTTCCACCTAAGAATTTTTTTATAGTATTAGCCTTTGCAGGCGACTCAACAATAATTAATTTATCTGCCATTAACTTTTCCGTATAATCAATCTTATAGAAAATCTATAATTATTGATTACCCCTTTCTTCAAATTCGATTTTGTCAATATATTGTAGCGTAGTTTTATTTAATTTTCAAGTTTTTGTAGCATTAATTTTCAAAAGTATCTGCACTTTTTCATATTTCCGTGATTTTTCGAGCTATCTTAGCACATATCGGTCTTTTTTACTTTGTCATGCTAAAAATTAATTCCGGGCACTTCTTAAAATCTGATATTATATCTCCTGTAGCAACTGGTGTTACTTGATAGTTTACAAATATTTTTAATAAATTATCAATCAGACTCTCATTATTTGATAAATGCTTTTCTACTATTTTTTCAGTATTTATGGTTTTACCATTATTCTCTTCTTTTATTAGCTCAATTCCAAATTTCTTCTCATCTTTCTTTACTTTATCGGCTGTTAATTTATAATATTTTACCTTTATTCCGAATTCTCTATTTTTCTCCTTTAAATTTTCTAAATTAATATTAGTTTCTCCAATTAGTTTTTTCATAATTAATCACATTCCTTCCTCAGAGTATAAATTGGTGAAGGCTATTAAATCTGGATACACTTTAAATTTTTATTTTGATTTTCCTTCCTCCCTTTATCTCCCTCGAAAAATAATGATACCACCAGATTATTCTGGTGGCAAGCTATTTCGTATTTCATGTTTCGACAAAATTCGACAAACCTCATTATAAATTTCTTCTTCTACATTTGTTCTTGAGACTTTCTTTGCTGCTATTCCCATCGTTTTCAGTGTTTCTGGATCTTTTATAATATTGTTTATTGTATTATTTAATTTTGTAAAATTTAATTCTTTATCTAATATAATCTTAGCAGCACCAACTTTTTCCAATACTTTTGCATTGTATTCTTGATGGTTTTCTGTTGCAAATGGATATGGAATGAATATTGCAGGTTTTCCTATCGTAGCAATTTCTGTAATAGTCATTGCTCCGCTTCTACATACTACTAAATCTGACGTATCCATAACATCTTGCATGTTATATATATATGGTAATATTTTTGTATTTTCTATATTATCAATATCTATATTTTTTACTCTTAGCTTTTCCTTTATTTCATCGTAGTTACCTGGTCCAGCAGCCCAAACTATTTGATACTCTTGATTAAGTTTATTTTCTATTATTCCGAGTATTGCATTATTTATACTTTGAGCACCTTGACTTCCACCAAAAAATAATACTACTGGCAAATCTTTTTTTAATTTCATCTGCTGTTTTACTTCGCATTTTTGTTCGGCACTCAATCTCTTTGAATTAACCTTTGTTGGCGTTCCAGTAACTGCTATTTTTCTTGCATTTGGAATTCTTTCTTTTGCTTCTTCGAATCCTAGCAATATTTCATCAGCTTTTTTAGCCATTACTTTTACAGCTACACCAGGAAAAGCATTGCTTTCGTGCAATATTATTGGAATTTTAAGCTGACTTGCTGCCATGCAAACAGAAACACATATATATCCGCCTGTACCAATAACCACATCCGGCTTAAATTCTTTTAATATATTTCTAGCTTGACCAACAGCCTTTATTGTTTTGTACAATCTTTTAATATTATCTAAATTTATTTTTCTGTTAATTCCATATGCCTCAATATTTTTTAGTTCGTAACCAGCTCTTGGTACTAAGTCTTTTTCTAATCCTCTACCAGTTCCTATAAAAATTATCTTTGAATCCGGTTCTTTCTCCATTATTTTATTTGCAATGGCTATTCCAGGATTTATATGTCCACCTGTTCCAGCCGCAGCAATCACTACTCTCATTTTTTACACCTTTCTTACTTCAAACTCTAAACTCTAAACTTTTGAGCCAGCTCTCGACACATTAAGCAAAAATCCCACTGCTGAGAGCAATATTACAAGGGCTGTTCCTCCGGTAACTAAAGAACGGAAGGGCCATACCTGTTGTTGGTATCGAGGCTGTAACAACCGCAATATTTATTATTGCCTGTGTTGCAACAAGCGTTGTAATACCTATTGCTAGCAAGCTACCAAACATATCTGGTGCTTTCATAGAAATTACAATTCCTCTCCATACAAAAATTGCAAATAGTAATATTATTGCGACACATCCAACAAATCCTAATTCTTCTGCAACAATAGCAAATATGAAATCATTTTGAGGCTCTGGTATGTACAAATATTTTTGTTTACTGTTTCCTAGTCCAACTCCGAACAATCCCCCAGAACCAATTGCATACAAGCTTTGTACCATCTGGTATCCTGTTCCTGTAGCATCAGACCATGGATCGAAGAACGTCATAATTCTATCCAATCTGAAGGACTCACTCTGATCACCTTTTAATAATTCCCTTATTATTACTAAGGCAACTCCTGCAACTCCCGCAAGTCCAGCAAACAAGAAGTGAAGCATTCTACATCCTGCCATCAGCATCATTACACAAGTTACAACGCCAACAACCAAAGATACACTCAAATGGTTTTGTATACAATATAATATTAAAATTGGTGGTACAAGAAAAAGCATTGGTTTAAAGAAGCCTCTCCAAAAATCTTTTAGTTGGCTCTTATGATCAGATAGATACCCCGCATAGAATATTATCAAGCCGATTTTTGTAATTTCTGATGGTTGAAACTGTCCTAGTCCTTTTATTTCAATCCATCTCTTAGCGCCATTAACAGTCTTACCTAAACCTGGTACCATTACTAAAAGCAGAATTGCAACTGAAAATACATACACTACCTTGTAGTATTTTTTGTAAAATCTATAATCAATTTTAGATATCAAAAACATTATTACAATTCCTATAATAGCAAACTGAAATTGTTTTATAAAATATGTATAACTCTTTCCAGTTTTAGATAATGCTGAAGGTGCACTCGCAGAAAGTACCATGACAACACCCAAAGACAGCAGTATCAGAACTGTTATTACTAATATATAATCTACTTTATTGTTCAGAAATTTTGAAAATCTTTTAACTTTCTTTTTTTCTCTTTGCATTTGTTCGTCCTTTCAATTTTTATATTGCTGCTAAGCCTATCATACACGCAATTAGTGTAATTATACTAAATACAGACACAATTGCATTTTCGTTCCATCCACATAATTCAAAATGATGATGTAATGGTGCCATCTTAAATACTCTTTTTCCTGTTCTTTTGTAATGAGCAACTTGTATTATATCGGATAAAGTTTCTAATACTGGAACAATTGCAATTATAACTAATAAAATTGGTAATTTTAAATAAATAGCCATTACCGAAACAGCTCCACCTAGGAATAGCGAACCAGTATCACCCATGAATACCTTTGCTGGATGTAAATTGAATAACAAGAATGCTAAGCATATTCCAATCAAGCTAACTCCCATTATAACAATCTCTTTAACTCCAAATATTATTCCTATAACCGTCAAACAGGTTAATATAATTGTTGTAACAGAAGTGCTTAATCCATCTATTCCATCTGTTAAATTAATTGCATTTGTAGTTGCAAGCATCACTATTATTGTGAATGGTATATACAACCAAATTGGCAATGTAATTGATGTTTTTGCAAATGGAATTATCAAATCTGTTTCAATATGCATTACATTTGTTAAATATACCGTGAATATTGTTGCTATTATCAACAGTCCAAACATTTTATATTTTGGTTTTAGTCCTTCTGTGTTTCTTAAAATTAACTTTTTAAAATCATCTACAAATCCAACCAGTCCAAAACCAACTGTTACTAGAATTAATGGTATTAAGTTTTTTGCCATCGCCTGTTCAGATGCATCTATTGATTTTGAATATTTTAAGAATACTATTGCTCCCATTATAATTATGGCTAAAATCATTACAATTCCACCCATTGTTGGAGTTCCCTGTTTTTTTAGATGAGACTTTGGTCCATCATCTCTTTCTTGTTGCCCTATTTTCTTTCTACGTAATATTGGTATTACTATTAGAGATATTACAAATGCTATAGCAAATGCCAACATTAATATCTTTATTTGGTATGCCATTTTATATTTCTCCTTTGATTATTTGATTTACTATTATTCTTTCGTCAAATGGATGTTTCACTCCATTTATCTCTTGATATGGCTCGTGTCCTTTTCCTGCAAGCACAATTATATCTTTCTTGCTAGCCATATTTATTGCATATTTAATAGCCTCTATTCTATCTACTATACATACATATTTTCCTTTAGTCTTTTTTATTCCTGTTTCGATTTCATCAACTATTGTTTGAGGGTCCTCTGTTCTTGGATTATCTGATGTAATTATTGTAAAATCTGCAATTTTACCTGATATTTCGCCCATTATAGGTCTTTTTGTCGTATCTCTGTCTCCTCCACAACCAAATACAGAAATTACTCTTCCTCTAGTATATGATTTCACGGCATTTAGTATATTTTCCAAGCTTTCTGGAGAATGCGCATAATCTATCATAATTGTTAAATCTTTGCTGTTATTTACAAGTTCAGATCTTCCTGGAACTCTTACTTCTAGTAAAGCATCTTTTATATTTTCTGCTGAACAGCCTAATTTTGTCGCAACACAGATTGCAGCCAAGCTGTTATACACGCTGAATCTTCCAGGAATTCCAACTTTTACTCTCTCATTTTTATCTCCAATTTTAACTTTGAAGTCTACATACGAATTTGTAATTGTAATATCTTTTGCAAGTAAATTACATGCATTGTCAATTCCATATGTTGTTATGTTGCAATCTGGTACTAAGCTTGGTACCTTGCAAACTTGTAAGTCGTCAACATTTACAAACCCACATTTACACATCTTAAATAACTTCAATTTAGACTCAAAGTAATCTTGCATATTTGGATGCTCCTTTGGACTAATGTGATCCTCTGAAAAGTTTGTAAATACTGCAATGTCAAACTGGCATCCGGCAACTCTGTTTAATTTCAAACTTTGTGAAGAAACTTCCATTACAATTGCTTGGCATCCATCTTCAACCATTTGTGCAAAATATTGTTGTAGCTCTATGCTTTCTGGAGTTGTTCTATCACTTTCTAGCAATTTCTTATCTCCACTATAAACAGCTATAGTTCCAACCAATCCAGTCTTAATTCCTTGTTTTTGTAGAATCTCTTTAATCATAAATGTTGTAGTAGTCTTGCCCTTTGTTCCAGTAACTCCAATTAGCTTAACCTTTCTTGATGGGTTATCATAAAAATTGCATGCACAAATTGCCATCGCATATCTTGCGTCTGGCACAACAATAAGAGTTACATCCTCTGGTATATTTAGACTCTTGATATCTGTTGTCTCCTCAACAAGAATAGTCTTTGCACCTTTCTCAATTGCACTATCTATGTACTGTGTTCCATCTGTTGTGAAACCTTTAATTGCAAAAAACATGCTTCCTTCAACAACTTTTCTAGAATCCTTTTCTATTGTTGTAACCTCTCTATCAATTTCACCTTTAGCTCTAATTCCCTCTATTCCAACTAAAATTTTCTTTAAATTCATATAATTACCATTCCTCTCCGAATTTATTTGGTTAATATTTATACTGACATATAGTAGTTGCTATAATTGCCATTTTTACTTTTAACATTATATAATTAAAAAACTGATTTGTATAGGGTTATAGTCATTTTTTATAAAAAAATTTATAGTACATTATATTCGTAGAAATAAAAAATTAGTAAAAAGATTTATATGCTTTATTATAAATATTTTTTCTTCAATTTTTGTATTGATTTTTAACAAATTTGGTAATATACTAATAGGTGGCTAAAAATAAAAAACATACCATAATGTGTATATTTCCATCAATATAGCCAAGAAAGGAATTGATTTATTATGATAAAAATAGCATTTTTTGATACTGAAGATTACGATAAAAAATTATTTGATGAGTATAACAAAACATACAATTATCAAATTACTTATTTAAAGTCAAGATTAAACGCAGAAACTGCGCCTCTTGCCAAGGGATACGATGTTGTATGTATTTTCGTAAATGATAAGGCTGATAAAGAAACCTTAGACATTTTAAACAAATGTGGAGTCAAACTATTAGCACTAAGATGTGCTGGATTTAACAATGTAGATTTAAAACATCTTGGTAACATCAGAGCAGTACGTGTTCCTCAGTACTCTCCATATGCTGTCGCAGAGCATGCCACTGCCCTATTACTAAATATCAACAGAAAAATATATAAATCTTATCAAAGAGTAAAAAAATACAACTTTGCACTAGAAGGTCTTGTTGGTTTTGATTTACACGGTAAAACAGTGGGAGTTGTTGGAACTGGAAAAATTGGAAAAGTATTTATCCAAATAATGAAAGGATTTGGAACAAAGGTTATTGCATATGATCTATTCAAAGACGAAAAAGCAGCTGAAGAATTAGGATTTGAGTATGTTAGCTTTGATGAATTATGCGAAAAATCTGATATAATATCACTTCACTGCCCACTTACATCTGAAACAGAACATATTATCAATAAAACTTCTTTAGCTAAAATGAAAGATGGTGTAATTATTATCAACTGCAGTAGAGGTGGATTAATTAATACAGACGACTTAATAGCTGAACTATCAACTGGAAAAATCGGCGGCGTAGGACTTGACGTATACGAACACGAAGAAGACTACTTCTTAATGGACATGTCTAATTCTTATAAAAGAGACAAAAATTTATCACTATTAATCTCTATGCCAAACGTTATAATAACCGCACACCAGGCATTCTTTACATCAGAGGCATTAAACAAAATTGCAAGTGACACATGTAAAAACATTAAAGACATATTCGAAACAGGAACCTGTCAAAACGAACTAAAAGGTGAATAACCGTCAAAAGTGTACAAAATGGGGACGGTACAAAATGGGGACGGAGAAAAAAATGTACATTTTACCTAAATTTTAAGTACTAATTCATATTTTATAAAGCTACAACACGTTGCTTTTGGTCGGAGCTTCTTCGACCTCCTAAAAAGGCGAGCTTCCGCTTTCACTTAAAAATATGAATTAGTACTTTTTGCTTGCTATTTTTAATTGTACATTTTTTTCTCCGTCCCCGTTTTGTACATTTTGTATTATTGTGCAATTATCGTTGTTCCGGTTTTGGTTTTTATTCCAGCCCTTGGTAATTGCTCCGTTATTGTCATTGTTTCTTTTTCTTCTCCTTCACTTTTTTTAAATTCTAATTGTAAACCGGCGTCTTCTAATGCCTTTTTTGCTTCTTTTTCTGTCATTCCTATTATGTTTGGAACTTCAACTTCCTTTTTTTCTTCTTCTTGTTCATTATCTTTTTTTATTTCTAAATAAGGAAGTACTTCTCCTAATACCTGTGAGCCTATTGGTGCAGCAACTCCTCCACCTTGATGTCCACCCTCTCCGGTTGGATTGTACAAGGTTATTAATATGCACACTTCTGGATCTGATATAGGAGCCGTTCCGATGAATGATGTTACGTATTTCCCTGTATTTACACCATCTTCTGATGTTCCTGTTTTTCCGCCTATACTGTATCCTTTTACTTGAGCATTTTTCCCAGTTCCTTCTGCAACAACGCTTTCCATCATACTAAGCATTTTTTTAGACGTTTCCTCTGATATTACTCTGTCTTTTTTCTCTACTTCTACGTTTGTTACTTCTCCTGTTTCGCTGTCTATTATTTGCTTTACGACTCTTGGTTTTATATATGTACCTCCATTTGCTATTGTAGAAACCATTGTTATCATTTGTATTGGTGTAACCTCAAATCTTTGACCAAATGCAATTGTTCCAAGTTCAACTGGCCCAACCTTTTTTTCAGCTAAAAATATTCCTGTTGCTTCTCCCGGCAAATCTATTCCAGTTTTGCTTAAGAATCCATACTTTCTTAGATATTCATAATATTTAGCAACTCCTATTTTTTCTCCTAACCCTATAAATACTGGGTTACACGAGTTCATAAGTGCTTGCCTTAAACTCTCAGGTCCATGTGGCCTATAATACCTCCAGCATTTCATCTTAGTTCCAGCCACATCAATATAGCCAACACAACAAAACTCGCCTTCTTTATCCGTTGTTTGAACTATGCCTTCTTGTAGTGCAGTTGATGCAGTTACTAGTTTAAATGTTGAACCAGGCTCATATGTATCCGAAATTGCCTTATTTCTCCACATTGCCTGAAGAGCATTTGAACGTTCAGTTGCAGTCATAGAACTCCAATTAGCTTTTTGTTCTTCATTATTTATAGTATACGGATCATTCAAATTAAAATCTGGGTAACTTGCAATTGCAAGAATATCCCCATTTTTAGGGTTCATTACACATATGTTTCCACCATCTGTACATACATTATCTATACAAGCTTCTTTCAAATATTTTTCTGCAATTCCTTGAATCGTTGCATCAATAGTAAGTACTAAATCATTTCCTTCTTTTGCAGGCTCATAATTCTCAGATACATCGCTAATATCTAGCCCTTTGGCATCTGTCATCTTTAAAATCTTACCATTTTCTCCATTTAAAACATCGTCATACCTAGCCTCTATCCCCGCTAGCCCTTGATTATCACTACCACAAAATCCTATTATTTGCGAAGCTAAATTATTAAAAGGATAAAATCTTTTAGTATCTTCATCAATATTAATTCCAGATGTAATATTCTCATTCTTCATCCATACACGAAGCTCATTACTTTTATCTTTATCAACTTTTTTTGCAATTGTCTCTATCGCAGTTTTCTTATTTACCTTTTTTAAAACCTTTTCATAATCTAATTCAAACAATTCAGCAAATTTTCTAGCAACTTTCTCCTTATTTTCTTTAGATATGTTTACAGGATTTATAGTAATTGTTTCAACACTACTGCTAGTTGCTAGTACTGTCTTACCAGTTGCATCATAAATAGTTCCTCTCTTCGGATTAATTTTTCTATCCAACGTTTGTTGTAAATATGCCATTTGTTGCAAACTATCACCATTATGAAATTGAATCCATGCAACCCTTATTATTAAAGCCAGAAAAACGGTAGTAACAATTAAAAGAGCTATTCTAATTCTATTCTTTCTAGAAATTTCACCAGTCTTTTCTAGTTGATATTTCTTCATCTTAGATGCTCTTTTTAACCTTTTCTCTGCTTTATTCTTATTTTTATTCATTCTATGTAATAAATTTTTATTTAATTTCTCATCTCTACTACTATTCTGTTCTTGCTTTTTTAATTTCTTAATATTCAAAAAATCCCTTAACATACAAATCACCTAATTATATGTATTCGAATTTCTATTGAATATTCCCTAACAAAAAAGATAATACCTATTTTCTCAAATAAGTATTATCTATTTAATAATCTGTGTTAATTTTTTTATTAATTTTTCGAACCAAGAAGAATTATCATTTAATATTACTTCTTCTGATGCAGGTTCTACATAGTCTTTTTTCTGTAAGTCTAGATAAATTTTGTTGTTATTATCTAGTTTTTGCATTCCCAATTTATCTTGTGCAGCCTTTTCGATAGAACTTAAATTTAAGCTATTTTCTATGCTTACTTTTAATTGTTCGTTTTCTTTTTGCACCGCACTTACTTTTGATTTTATGTTTTCTTTTGAATTGTATTCTTCGTTGATTAGTGAGTATCTATAACTTATGGTAAATAGCATAACAAAAGCAAGACCAATATAAACTACTGGTTTATAATTGTACTTATTCTTTTGCTGTTTGCTAGGTTTCTTTGTGTTTTGTGGCTTTACATTTGTTTTTTTCTTAGCTTTTTTTGTTGGTACATATTCAGGCTGTAATTTCTTTGGGCTAGTCTCATACTGATACCCATAGCCTCCATAGTTTGCCATAAGTTATTCCCCACCTCTTTTCTTCTTTAGGTTTATTTTTTCTCGTGTCTTTCAAATATTCTAAGCTTAGCGCTCTTTGACCTCGAGTTTTCTTCTTTTTCTTGCTCTGTTGCCTCTATTGGCTTTTTGTTAATTATTTTTCCATAAGATTTATAATTACAAACGCAATATGGCAATTCTTTGGGGCATGTACAATGTCCTTGAGCTTCTATATACGCATTTTTAACTGCTCTATCTTCTAATGAATGAAATGTTATAATGCATAGTCTTCCATTTTCTTTTAAACATTCAATAGAATTTAAAACAGTATAATACAATGGTTTTATTTCATTATTTACTTCTATTCTAATTGCTTGAAATGTTCTTTTCGCAGGGTGTCCGTCTTTTTGTTTAGATTTTGGTATAGATTCTTCTATTATTTTTACAAGCTCATCTGTTGTTTCTATAACTTTTTCAGCTCTATATTTACAGATATTTCTTGCAATATTTCTAGAAAATTTTTCTTCTCCATACTCAAAAATAATATTGGCAAGTTTTTCTTCGTCATAATTATTAACAACATCTTTTGCTGTTAATGACTGCGTTTGATCCATTCTCATATCTAGTTCATTGCTTCCTAAATAACTGAATCCTCTATTACGCTCATCTAATTGATATGACGAAACTCCCAAATCCAACAAAATTCCATCAACTTTGTCTATATTCAATTCTTCTAAGATTTCTTTTATTTCATCATGATTACCATGAACATATTTTACATTTGAAAATTCTTTTAAATTTTCTTTTGCAGCTTTTAAAGCTTCCTCATCACGGTCAATGCCAATTAACATTCCCTTTTTAGACAACCTTTTAGCAATTTCTTTGCTGTGTCCGGCTCCTCCAAGAGTTCCATCAACATATATTCCGTCTGGATTTATATTAAGTCCTTCAATACATTCATTTAGCATTACTGGGGTATGTTTAAATTCCAAGTTTCTATCCTCTACTTTTTAAAATTTTATATAGCACAATCAGTTGGTATTATTCATACCAACTGGCAAGTGCTATCTTATTATCCTTTTCATTAGTATTTTGGACTTCATTTGTTCACTCCATCATTCGTAATTTCAATTATCTTTAGTGGTAATTTATAGCCATCTTTAGTTTCTACTAAATTTAGCTTTGGTAATTTAAAATATTTAATCTTTTGAATTGGATTTCATCTCGTGTTTTCTTTTGGTGTAGGTTAGTTTTCTTTAGTTGGATACATTTGTCTTTTGTAAAAATTTTTCTTTTGTTCACGTTTGGCTTTAGTATTTTAAGTTTTTATCATTTGTTTATAATTTTTCTTTTGTTTAAGACTATATAAACTTATAAAAGTTATATACCTAAATCTTCCATGTTTTGTTCTATTTCCTCAATAGAAAGATTTTCTTCGCTATTATGTTCTTCCCATTTTGCCTTGTCCCAGATTTCTATTCTAGTACCAGCTCCGATTATTGTTACATCCTTGTCCAATTTTGCAACTTCACGAAGCTTTCCTGCTATTAAAAATCTTCCTTGTTTGTCTAATTCACATTCTGTAGCCCCTGATAAAAAGAATCTTACAAAGTTTCTAGCGTTTTTGTTGGTGATTGGTAGTGCTTTTAATTTATCTTCGAATTTTTCCCATTCAGACATAGAAAATCCAAACAAACAACCATCTAATCCTGTTGTTAGTATAAATTTTTCTCCCATGTCCTCTCTTAACTTGGCTGGCATTATTAATCTGCCCTTCGCATCAAGAGAATGTTCGTATTCTCCAATTAACACTTTTATTCACCTCGCTAACACTTTTTCACCACTTTGTACCACTTTCTACCACTTCAATTAAATTGTAATACAAGAAATTTAAAAAATCAATACTTTTTTCAAAAATTTTTTCAAAATTTTGTTAATTTAGCATTTATTAATTTTAATTTCTTTTTCTGATAATACTTTTTGTGCCACAGATATAAAATTACATTCCGTATCTGTTAAATATATTTCTGTTTTTCCTGTTTTAGAACTACTCAACAAATTTTCTCCTAAAAGATTTTGAAGCTGATTTGCAATTACAGTTCCAGTGTTTATAACTTCGGCATCTGTTCTCAATTCATTCTTAAATAGCCCTGCAAATAACGGATAGTGCGTGCACCCAAGTACTAAGGCGTCTACATCATGTAAATTTTTCATATACTCATGTACAGTCAATTTTGCTATTTCGTTATCAATCCATCCCTCTTCTGCCATCGGTGCTAACAACGGGCATGGATTGCTCAAAATTTCTAAATTATTATTGTAATTCAAAATAGATTTTTCCCAAACATTGCTCCTAATCGTTCCCGCTGTTGCAACAACACCAACTTTATGAATATTCTTATTCTTCGATATGTATTTTGCTGTTGGCTCTATAATTCCAATAATCGGAATATCATATAATCTCTTTACAGCATCTAAAGCCTGACTCGTGGCCGTACCACAAGCAATAACTACTGCTTTCACATTTTTTGAAATTAGAAAATCTATTCCACTCTTAGTTAAATTTATAATGCTTTCTTTAGATTTACTTCCATACGGGAAACTTTTCGTATCTCCTAAATACACAATATTTTCATTTGGAAATTTCTTTCGTATTTCTTTATAAACAGTTAGTCCTCCTACTCCAGAGTCAAACATTCCAATCGGTCTATTATCCATATTTATCTTATTCCTTCCATATTCAAATCAAATTGGAAAATAATTAAATTTTGACAATGAAAACTGACTTAGTCAAAATTGTAATTATTCTTCAACCTTAACAGATTATATGGCAAAACCATAACTAATGCAACAGTAACAAAAATATTACCATTACATAATATATATAAAGCAATAATTGCTAATTAAATGAAAGGAAGAATAAATTATGGAGTATGATAAAAATATTTGCCCAGTTGTTAATGTTGACGGAGTAATAGAAAGAGGAAAACAATATGACCTTGATATAACTTTGCCAGAAGATAATAGAAATGTTATTTATGGTATAGTTAGAGATTGCTACAAAGATCCTGTAAAAGACGCTGTTGTAAAACTTATAGAAGTTGAGTGTAAAATGGGAAAAGACATTAGAAAGCCAGTTTCTCACACATTTACTGATGACAATGGAGAATTCGTATTCGGACCACTATGTGCTAATAGACTTTATGAAGTTGAAATCTGGGTTAACAACGTAAAACACGCAAAAATATGTACTGAGTGTCACCGCCAAGGTGAATGCTTAAAAGGTGTTGACATGGATTGCAAGAAAGACGACTGGAAACCAGGTAAGCCAGGAAAACCTTGCGACGAAAAGCCATGTTGCAATAGAGATTCAGAAGCATCATCAGAACAATAATCTTGCAGAAAACTAAGGCTAAATATTAAAAATATACAGCCTTTTGATTAGACAAAAAGATAGAAGGAATGGATTTTTCCGCTCCTTCTATGATTTTTATATTTAAACTAACCCCATTTTTCTTGCAAATTGTTTTCCTTTTTTCATCATTTTCTTTGTGTCACTTTTTGATATCCAATCTGTGCAAAACATTGTTACACCGACTGTAACCATACTTCCAACTAACATTCCTTCAATAAATTTCATCTAATTACCTCCTTTTTAGTTTAGTATTGTCTTTTTTTACCTTTTATATACAATTTGAAATAAGAATATATTTCATATACACTTATAAATAATAGGAATACTCCAAAAAATTTTCGTAATTCTGCAACCGGCATATTCCTTGATACTACTGCTCCACAAACAGCTCCTATTACTCCAAACACAACAAAAAACATTGCATTCTTAAAATTGATTAATTTTCTTTTTGTATTAAGAATTATACAAACTAGTGCAGATGGAATAAAGAACAACAAGTTTGTTGCCTGTGCTATGTGTTGTTCTAAATTTAAAAATAGTGTTAAAAATAAGATTAATACAGAGCCTCCACCCATGCCTAAACCTGTGAATATTCCAGCTAAAGTTCCAATAATTATTTCTAACATTTCATGCCTTCCACCTTCCTATAGTCTTTTAGAAAAACACTATCTTTATACCAGAATAAATTAGAAATAAAATAAAAATTAATTTTAAATATTTTCCTTTTAATATAGCCAATAATTTTGATCCTATAAGACTACCAATAATTCCACCAATACAGCACAGTATTCCAGTTTTCCAATTTATATAGTTACCTGTTCCATAGAATATTGCTGTAACAAGCACCATTGGCAATATACAAAATATAGCTGTAGCTCTTGCTTCTTTTTCTGAAGAATTAAAAAAATGAATATATGCTGGAATCAATAAAAGTCCTCCACCAGACGCAAACATTCCACTAATAAATCCTACAATTAAACCTACTAATATCTTTTTCCACATAAAAAATCCTTTTTAGTAGTATTTGTAAAACAAAAAACTTTATACTCATTATCTATAAATTGTTTTACACCTTATTAATAAAATACTGTTAATTCTACTCATAAAATTTCAAATTTGCATTTTTTCATATAAAAGACTTGTTTTTTTAATAATTTTATGATATCATATTTGATAGTCGATTTTAGTAAATCAATAGGAGGTGCAATAGTTATGGCAAAATGTGCAATTTGTGAAAAAGCAGTATCACACGGAAATAAAATTAGTATAGCACGTTCTCATGTTAGTAGAAGAGCTTCTAGAACATGGAAACCAAATCTAAGAAGCGTTAAAGCTGTTGTAGATGGAGAAACAAAAACAATTCAAGTATGTTCAAAATGTCTACGTTCTGGAAAAGTAAACAGAGCATAATTTAAAATCGTCGTTCCATTTAGTTGGTCCTGACGATTATTGTTATTTTGAATAAACGAAATAAATTATTATACAGAAATAAAATGATGTATTTAATAGGGCTACTTTTTAGTAGTCTTGTTTTTACATCATTTTATTTTTTCATATGTATTATTCTTCTTTCAATCCGAATATTAATTTAACAAAGCCTCTTAAAAATTTTGGCACCTTTTTTACCACAATTTTCATATTTAATCACACTCCTCCCTACAAGGTACAAATCTGGTTTGAAAAAATTAAATTTTGGCAAAATTTAAAAGGTAATGGAGCATACTTTGTGTATGTTGTTGTAAATGTAATTTGACGAAACCAAAATTGTAATTATTTTTCAACCTAAACTACTATTTTGCTACTTTTTGCAGAATAACCACGCAACACCTAATATAAACAATGCGCAACCTATTATAAATAGCCATCCTGTAATTGGAAGTAATAACACAAGCAATATTCCCAAGCCTATTCCAATAAGGCAAACTCCTATAGTCTTTTTTAATGCTTCAAACATATATTACCTCCTTTTTTATATAATATTATTTGTTTTACATAAACGTGCTTCTATTTATTTATTTTGAAAAATATTGTATAATTAGATATGTAATATAACGGAAAGGAAATAGAAATGACTAAAAAAAATGCAATTAAGATTATAGAAATTTTAAAAGAATTTTATCCAGATGCAAAGTGTAGTCTAGATTTTAATACCCCATTTGAAATGTTGGTGGCTGTTTGTTTATCTGCCCAATGTACTGATGAACGAGTAAATAAGACAACTCCATCTATATTTGCAAAATATGATACTCCGCAAGACTTTGCTAATGCTGATATTCATGAATTAGAAGAACTTGTTCACCCATGTGGCTTTTATAAGAATAAGGCTAAAAATTTGAAATTAGCCGGTGAAAAAATTATGAAAGATTTTAATGAAATTGTTCCACAGACTATGGAAGAACTTATGACTATCCCTGGTGTCGGCAGAAAAAGTGCCAATGTTATAATGTTGGAGGCTTTTAATATGCCACAAGGAATTGCAGTAGATACGCACTGCAAACGTATTGCAAATAGACTCGGATTTTCAAAAGAAACCGAGCCATCAAAAATTGAACAAGATTTATTAAAAGTAATTCCAAAAGAATATTACAAAGATGTTAATCATATTTTTATTTGGCATGGAAGAAATTTGTGTACTTCTCAAAATCCAAAATGTGATAAATGCCCATTAAAGAATTATTGTAACTTTCACTTAACCAAATAATATCTTTACAAAAGAAAATGTTTATTTTTCAAAAATCAACACGTTGCTCTTGGTCGTAGCTCCTTCGGACTCCTCAAAAGGCGAGCTTCCGGTCTCTTTTGAAAAATAAACATTTTCTCTTATATATAATTTACTCATTTCATTGACATTTTGCCATTTTAATTATATAGTGTTTTTATAAATTACATATAGAAAGGGGAAATTTTATGAAATTTTCAAGAAAATTAAAATCAATTTTATTTTTTGCTTTAGTTTTAGTTGTTTTACTTTCATCTGTTGTTTTTGCAGATAATGAAACACCAATTACAAAAGCAGATAACGAAGCAGGAATTATGCTAGCTGACGAAAATTTAGAAACTACCTCAAACGTTGTTTCAAAAACATTGTATTTAGCAGATTCTTCTGTTACAATCGACTATCCTGTTGAAGGAAATGTTTTTGTAATGGCTCAAGATCTTACTATTAGTGGTAATATTTCTGGAAATGTTTTTGCACTTGCACAAAACTTAAAAATAGAAACTACTGGTTCTATTAATTCAACTTTATTTGTTTGTGCAGAAAACATTACAATTGATGGTACAGTATCTAATGTATTTTCTATGTCTAGCAGTTTAACTATTAATAAAAGTGCTAGAGTTATGCAAGACATCACAGCTGGTGGTAGTACATTAAAACTTGGTGGAACTGTCGGAAGAAATGCAAATTTTGCATTTGATGAAATATATGTATCTGATTCTGCAGTTATTTTAGGAGATTTATCTTATTCTTCAAGAGCAGCTGCAATTTCAGAAGACATTGTGTCTGGTACAACATCATTTAAACCAATAGAGGAAGTTAAAATTGAGTCAAAGGATATTATTAAAGAAAAATTAAATGATTTATACACTTTATTAGTAGTTTCTTTAGTTATAGTTTTAATTGTTGTATATGCAATGCCAAAATTTGCAGATAAAGAGCAAAAAATTGTTAAAAACAAATTAGCAGCTACATTTGGATATGGTGCATTAGCACTAATACTAATTCCATTTGCATGTTTAATATTATTCTGCACAATATTAGGAATACTACCTTCTATCGTGCTATTGTTTGTTTACTTGTTTATTATTATGCAAGTTGCAACACCACTAGTTGCAATTGCTATGGCTAAAATAATTTGTCAAAAAATTAACAAAAATACTAAAGGATTTACCCTATTGTTTAGCATGTTGTTAGTTTTAGCAATTTGGGTATTAGAACTAATTCCTGTTTTAGGAAGCATTGTTTCATTGTTAACAGCTATATTAGGACTTGGAATTATCGTATATGCAATTTTTCATTCGACTATAGAGCCTAAAAAAGACTCAAAAAAAGATGACAAAATTGTTGCAGAAGCAAGTGCAATTATAGAAACAAATGGAAAAGATGAAGAAAATAAATAAAAATTCACTTGTATGCCTTGTGTTTTTTGTATTTATAAAACCAAAAGATTATTGTACTGAACTCAAAAAGCTGGACAGTATAATAGATTGAGTATATCGGAAAGTTTGTGTAAACTTTCCGATATACTCATCTGGGGTTATTTTACGCCGTTTTATTGAGCGCTTACGCTACCTCCTTAGTTTTATATAAAAAAGCAGTGGAAAATTTTATATGTCTGCCCATTCATTCTTCATGGGTGACATTTAGAATTTTCCACATAGCGTATTTCATTCGCTATGCGAGGCGTGAGCCTTCTTATAGCTTTCTGTTATCATTTTTATTTCTTCCTCTTGTTTCAAATTTCTCATCTCTAGCGTTCAGCTTTTCCTAGAAAAGTGAAACACGGAAACCGGCGTTGTAATCGCTGTAGTCAGTGGTAGGACCGTAACGGTTAGCTGCAGGACGGGAGGAGCCTGAATCGTCGTAAACGCCTCCCCTACCAGCACACGGACCGGTGATGGTAGTTTTTTCTAAAGTCCACTCCAATACATTTCCAGCTATATCATAGATATTCATTACTTTGCTTTGTTCTGTTCCTCCTGTTGTTATTAATATACTATTAGAATATGTGCTTTGTTCTTTTTTCTTCATTTTTCCTGTAGTTTCATTACTTACTACTATTGAGCCTAATGCACTATCAGAATTTTTCCATTCATTTCCTAGCTGACGATGCTGTGCATATTTTCCTCTATTTAGATCAAATGTTGAATCGCAATAATTTCCTATTGTTGTACTATTTTTTGTTAAAACATCTGTTGATGTAATTTTTGCTGTATCTTTACTCATAAATGCTAGCACTAAATCCCATTGTACTCCAAACATTAAACTACTTGTTTTATCTCCTGATTTTACATTACTTGCTAAATTTTGTGCTTGTGTTCTTGTTACATATGTGTATGGATATGCATCTGCTTTTGTTACTGGTGTTGGCATTCCTTCTATTGTATATTTTCCCTCTGAATTTTTTTCTGATCCCCTTGTTCTATTAGTTCCAATTCCAGCTTCGTATCTTCCTACATAAAATCCGCCATTTTCATATACACTTTTTAGCATACTGTTTTTTAAATTATTATATGCTGTTGCATCTGCAAACCAACCTACATTGTCGGTATCAGCTGCGTATGTGTCTGAATAACTAGTGCTTCCTCTATATGTCTTTGTATATTCCTTTAAATCTTTTTCTATACTTGTATAATCTGCATCTGTAAATGTTGTTTTTCCAAGCTCTGTTTTTTTATAAACTGCTGTTGTTCTTGGTACTACTACCCACACATATTCATTTCCACTTGCATCCTGTATTACAAGCCCTTTATCTATTGTTCCTTCTTTTTTTGTAAATGTATTATCTGGGAAGTATGGTGCTGTTTCTGCTGTTGCTTCTGCTGGTACTTTTGTGTCTGTTTCACTTCCTCCAGCTCCACCATTTCCAGCTAGTGCACCTTCCATTTCACTTACCAAACTATTCATTCCCTTTAAGTCATTTTGGCTTGCTTCTGCAGATTTTGTTTTTGCATCTTGTGCCTTTTTTACTATTCCATTATCCCCTAATACTAAGTTTATGCTTACTCCTGCAAGTA